>Ga0307507_10004029_pt1 | contig 26939 bp, 11 predicted proteins | sample 7_EM_MG_FD_207223 | JGI IMG/M metagenome (GOLD analysis project Ga0307507, IMG submission 207223) | Populus trichocarpa ectomycorrhiza microbial communities from riparian zone in the Pacific Northwest, United States - 7_EM | ecosystem: Host-associated > Plants > Roots > Unclassified | place...
AAGAAATATATAGTTACCTTTTAAAGTTGCTAAGTAGGTTAACTGCGTGTTAAGGAATATACAGTTAGCTTTTAAAGTTGTTAAGTAGGTTAACTGCGTATTATTTAACTTTTAAAGTTGCTAAGTAGGTTAATTACATATTAAGAAATATATAGTTAGCTTTTAAAGTTGTTAAGTTAGTTAATTGCATATTAAGTTAGTTTAATTGCGTGTCAAGTTAGTTAATTGCATGTTAAGTTAGTTAAATTGCGTGTTAAGTTAGTCAATTGCATGTTAAGTTTAGTTAGTTAAATTGCGTATTAAGTTGGTTAATTATATGTTAAGTTGGTCGAATTGCGTGTTAAGTTGGTTAATTACATGTTAAGTTAGTCGAATTGCGTGTTAAGTTAGTTAATTGTATATTAAGTTAGTTAAATTGCGTGTTAAGTTAATTAATTACATATTAAGTTGGTTAAATTACGTGTCAAGTTGGTTAATTATATGTTAAGTTGGTTAATTGCGTGTCGAGTTAGTTAAATTGCATGTTAATTACGCGAAACGCGAAAATCAAAGTCTACTTAAATCTCATCCTGCGAATATTTTCCTAATGTATTAACCTATTAATACCTAAGACCGATTTACTAAAGCTTAAAGAACCTATTTAAGTCTTATTAAAGGATATTAATAATTAGGAGAAAATAAAGCTTTTAAAGCTAGATAAGGATAAGAAGGAGGACCTCTAAATGCTCTAGTACAATTATAGGGATAATTTAAAGCAATATAGAAATAGCTATTAGCTCTTAATACGTTGCGTAGCTACTTATAATGTTTTGGTTTTTGTAAACTTAACCAACACCACCTAGCTAGCTAGGTGACCGCTAGTATAGTATATAGGTGGGTAAAGAACCCAGAAATTTTTAACTAGCAAATTGCTAACAAACCCAAAAAAATTTCAAAAAATTTCAAAATTTAATAATAAACTATAGACTATATAAATAGTATAATTAAACTTATTAGAACTCTTTATTATTACTATCTTTTTATACCTACCTACTTTTTAAAGTATAGAAATCTACTATATTCTTATAAAATCTAAAACTGCAAAAATCTTAATTCGCGCAGCGACCGCCGCCAATTACTTTTGCACGCGATTTTAGGCGAAAAGTTATATAATTTAAGTTAGATCGGTACTTCTAGACGGTTGCGTAATGTTACTCTAAATTTACAATACCTAAATAGGCTCTATTTCTATATTAAGACGTCTTAGGCACCAGTAGAGTCCTATATTGAGGCGTCTCGGTTACTATAGTATAGTACTATATTAAAACGTCTTGGTTACTAGTAGAGTTCTATATTAAAGCGTTTTAATTACTATAGTACAGTCCTATATTAAGGCGCCTTAGTTACTATAGTAGTTCTATAGTTCTATAGTATTATATATATATATACTACTTAATATAGAGCCTTCCCCCCCTTTCCCTCCCCTACTATCACAAACCTTATATCGGCAATAGTGCGACTACTAAGAGAAGATATAAATAGGTTGATTAGGATAGCGCGGGAGGTACTAGAACCGATTAAGCTATAGGATAAGGGGTAGCTAAGTTATATAGCTAGTTATAAGACCAGTTTAAAATATAGAAACGTAGAAGTATAAAAACATAGGACGTACTAACGTACCGACATACTAATATACTTAAGTATTTTATAAAAATTATATTATATATTTAAAGGACTATAGTCCCTACTTAGATAGTTCTTCTCTTTTTAGTAAATCTTAAAATATAATTAGGGTTAATCTGTTAAGCAACTACTCTACTAGTTGTATTTACGTTATTAACTTCTTATTTACTTATCCTATTAACAAGTCTACCGTAGTATTTCTTATAAGGCTTTATTATACCTACCCTAAGGACTACATTAGGAATTTGTTGTCACAGTAGGTTGTCAAGTTGGTTGTTAATTGCGCAGATCGCTTGTCAATTGTGCCAATTGCGCTAATTACGTAGGTTGCGCAGGTTACTTACAGGTTAGTTATTTTATTTAATTTTTCTACCTCTATAAAATTCTCGCTTAAGCTTTAATAATACCCCTAATAACGCTATTAAAATTCTAATTACGTAATAATTTTTTTATAAAAAGTTTATTAAAAAAAGGTTTATAATACTAAACAACTAACGTAGGTGATAGGGTTATGACGGTTGGTATAGTTATAACGGTGGGGCCCCACCGCCTGCCTAAATAGGCCTACCGCCTGCCTAATTAAGTATATTGCCAATTCTAAAATCAAAACAGGAAAATCAAAATAGAGGAACTTTTGAATGCTTATATCGTGATTAAAAATATTCTTATCAACACCATAATGCCTCGCTGGCCTCTACACTCTGATCGCGACGAGACTATATAAATTGCTACTACTGCCTGGCATTCTGGCCTCTACGACAGCTGGGAAGCCTGCGCAAAAGCCTATAGGGTAGATCCGCAGACATTTCGACGTCGCCTTAATGGAAAACAACAGCCTTATAAAATCGCCTATACCAACTAGAATCGCATTACTGTTCCTGGCGAATATGCAATTACTAAGCACTGTATATATCTTGCTAACGCCGGGTTTCTATGTCGCTAGTACACTTTTTGAACGATTGCGATGATAGTGCTTAAATGGGAGCATACTGACCTTCCTTAATACCTTTAAATCGAACCTTTAGGCAAGAAGTGGGTGTATAATTTCCTAAAACGGCAGGAAGAGCTTCGTTGCTGCTATATATGTTTAATTAATTAAGAACGAGCTTTTGCTAATAACAACCCTGGCCGTGTTGAGAGGTTCTTTTCTGACTACTATGACGTCGTTACTATATACAATATTAACGAATTTGACATATGGAATATGGACAAGACGGGCTTTGTAATAGGTTTGGCTTTTAGTGCTAAGGTGGTTATTTTAAGAGGAAGAATTATTAATTTTAAGACAGTTGACGGCAATAGAGAATGGGTTACCTAGGTGGACGCAATTGGCATATATGGGCAAACGATTCCACCGTTTGTTATTTTTAAAGGATGGCAGTATACAGATTCTCTATGGGAAACTGCAGAGGAAGCTGTAGGAGACTGTTTAATTGGGATGACAGAGAATGGCTGGTTAAATAAGGAAATGGGCCTTAAGTGGCTTAAATATTTTGAACGATATACCCAACGAATAGAGGCATGGGAGGCCTCTAAAATTAATAGTCTAGATATTGAACACTATGGATATTGATTGCTTATTATGGACGGATACACTTCTCATACTAATATTGACTTTGTGGAGTTCTGCTGGAACTATAAGATTATACCTATTTGTCTTCTACCTTACTTAACCTACTTCCTACAGCCTCTAGATCTTGTTATCTTTTTGGTACTTAAGCGCCTTTATTTAGCTAAAGTCGATGAATATACAGCTCGCGGTATTACGGGTATTAATAGGGACTACTTTCTGAGAATTCTGGGTGAGATTTGACCCTATATATACACCCCAAAATTAATTAATAGCGCCTTTAAGGCGGCAGGGCTTCTTCCTTTTAACCCTAATTAAGTCCTTTAGCGCCTTACAAAAGGACCTTTATCTATATGGCTAACTACACCCCTTTAAAACGAATTGACGATTTTATTCTTACCTCTGCATCTAAAGACTCCCAAAAGTTACTCCAATTGAGCTCGGTACGGCTATATAATTTGTCACCTAGATACCTTACCCGAAGCAGTTGACGTAGTTGTTATAAAGCTTATAAGCCACATGGATTCATTGGAGGAAGGTATGGAAATACTATAATAAGAAAATACTGAGCTTTGTAATGGCGCTGCAGAAAGAAGAGCTAAGAAGAAGAATAGGTGGGTAGTGCTTTCTACTGAATTAGTTCTTACTACTGAATCAGCTAGAGCACTTATCGCTGCTAAGGCAGCAATAGCAGAGACTAAGCAGCAGGCAAAAGATACTAGGAAGCGCCTTAGAAAAAATAAAAGCAATGTAGCTATAGTTGCGCAGGCGCAAGTCTAAGAAAGGAAGGAGGCTTGTGCTGTTGCAAAGGTAGCTAAAGGAGTTGCAGATTGACACAAAAGGAGCCTTGGAGACGTAGAGAGGAGCTTAAAGAAGGCGCAGAAGGTGTTAATAATTGTAAATAAGGCCGCTATTAAGAAGAAGACACCGGAAGCTTATATGGCAGCTGCTGAAGCAGCAGAGGAGGCATAATTAATGATAGGGGCCCTAGCGACGCTATGGAAGCAGTGGGAGGACTCCTCTACTATAGCTGTAGAGACTGTAGCTTACTCTAGGGCTCTGCGGGACACTGCAAGGGCCTTGAAGAAGGATTCTTAATAGGCTACACAGTCTATACAGGAAGAGGATGAGGAGGAAGGGCTAGATGGATTAAGCGGCGATAAGGTGTTGGATGAGGACGATTCTGAAATGGACGACGTTGAGTTAATTGAGGAGTAATCAGCACCTGAAATACCATAAAATGTTAATATAGAGCCTCTTTTATATAAATAAAAGGCTTTATACTGCTTAGTAATATTGTAATACTATGCGATACTTTTTACTAGTATTTTACCTGCAATTAGGCATCTGGCAGAATTTTGATATTCCAAACCGTTATAACCCTATTACGTACGTTATACTTAATTGGGAATACAGTAAGCCTAATTAGGCAGGCGGTGGGGCCCCACTGTTATAACTATGCCGACCGTCATAACCCTATCACCTACGTTAGTAGTAAGGACTGTAAAAATATTTTTATAAAAATATTTTAAGCTATGTAGGTAACTTGTCAATTGCGTAGGTTACGTACAGGTTGCGCGCAGATGCTTATTAAAAGATTTCAATATAGGCTTATTAAGCGAATCGGTAAAATCCGCCAACGGCTAGCCAACTGCGCATTTTACTAGCAGTTAGAGCAAATTACTATCGCCAACAAAATCATAATGTAGTTAGTAATTAGATATTTTTATAAAGCCAATCTAAGGAACGCCGACCTCGTAGCTATTCTAGCTAGTTAATAGCCTATTTCTTATCTCTTATCGTACCGTTTTCTACGCGCCGTCTTATATTCTTAATTATTCTATAATAATGGCTATAGAATATAGCCTCGCCGTTAACCCGTTAGCGTATCCCTTAGTAGTAATTAAGAGCTTTAATTAACAGCCTACCCGCTAGTCTTATAGTCCACTTAGTTTAGAGCTAAAAGACTAAATTACCGCCCTAAAGTATTTTATATTTCCTTAGTGGCGCTTATAGGTTAAGAACAAATAGAAAAAGTTAGGCGTTAGCTTATAGTAGCGGCGATAGCAGCGGTGGGGTTATAGTAGATATTACAGAAAATAGTTAAGTAGACTCTACAGTAATAGATAGTTAATTATCTATAGTAGATATAGGCCTCTTTAGAGAACTCCTTAGTATCTTTTTAATGGTTAGATATATAGAATAGGGTTAATCTAAAGACAGAATTTAGCTATTAGTAGGTTTAGGAATAGACCTAGGTATCCTATGCGCTGTTAAGGCGTCTAATAAATATGGCCTATGCATAAACACCAAAATATTAACAAATATCTTTAGTATAGAATCTATTTAATATACCGCTCTATAAAGAAGGACCTTGCTAGTAAAAACACCTTACCTTAATCTAATTATAATTGAGATAATAATATAACATATTTAAGATTTATTATTATAATTTAGAGCTTTATTAATTAATTAAACCTATGAATTAAAGTTGCCAAGACTCTATTTGATTTAAAGCCTTTAGTTAGCTCGTCTATTTAAACGTCTTTATTAATAGTGTATAGGATAGGTATAAATATAGGTATAGATATAGATATAGGTATAGGGCCATTTAAAGGTAGACATACGGACTCTATAGGCCCTATTTAGATACCCATCTTCCCTTACTAAATTTATATAGGTGCAAATAATGCTAATAACCTTTCTATCTCGCTAAGGCGTTCTAAAATCGTCTACACGCGTAATTAAACCCCCTTTATCTTAGAGATCGCGGCCTTATATCTTAGCTTAGCTACAGCCTTATAGGCGGGCTAGTATTTCCATATTATTAGCTTATTTAACGTAACTACGTTAGTTAGCAAGCTTTCTACCTATATAGCAAATCTCTAATACTCCTTACGGCTAAAGAGAGGGTCCTTCTATAGGGGGTAGAGTGGGAACTACTTATATAGAATTATTAAGTCTTATAATAAGATTATCCTAAGTGTATAGAGGAGGCGTAGAAATTCTAAGCCCGTAAGGTTAAGCTATATAACCTTATTATTAGCCCTACCTAAGCAGTAGGTCTCTATATATTTTAGCTAAATATTAGTTTTAGGCCATATTTAAATAGAGAGCCTTTTTAAGTACCTCCAATATATAGGGGAGAAAGTAGCCCTTTCCTTCCTTTAAAAAGCTATTAATTAACTATATAAACGTATAGGGTAGGTAGCTAAGGTAGGATCCTATTATAGCGTCTATATTTTAGCATCTAGCCTATTTAATTTGGGTCTCCTTAACGTCGCTAAGCTTAGAATACTAAATGCTCTACTTATAGACGCTATAGGTCTTCTCCTTTAAGTAAATTCCTACCCCCTAAAATATCTTTTTATTCTATTTAAACTATATATAATAGCTTAGTGGCCGTTATGGTACTTTAATACTACTAGGGAAGATATATAGGTTATAGTAGTTCTCTAGCTACTAAAATGATAGAAAGCTCTTAGTATTATCTTTACCCTAATAGTTAGAGAAGTAAAAGACTATTATAAAGAGGGAGTAGAGAATAGGGTTAGCGTTCTATATATAGCCTATATACTTAACCTTGCCGTACTAATTCTACTTCCCTTATATTATTAATATAATTATATACAGCGCTAACTTATCTAGTTTAAGCCCTTTATTCTTTAGTTTTAATAAAAATAAAGTTAGTAAGCTAAATATCTTGTCTACTTTTACTATAGGTAGTAGTAGTATAGCCTAAGAAATGGGTTAAAAATGGTAGGTATATAGACCGCATAGGGTATATAGTAGTAGTAATATACGAACCTAATAAATGCTCGACCGTAGTTTAAAGGTAAAACTTAACTAAACCTAGTATCTTAGAGCCTGTCTCCTAGCACCAAGTAATCGCATTTTTAAGTCCTTTAATATTGTAGCCGCTAGTAATTATAAATATGCCTTAATTAATAAAGTTAACGCGTTAAATCTAGTCCTTATCGCGGCGGACACTATTTAGTACTACTAAAAGCTTTACCCCTATAGCGGCTATAAGGTCTTACTTTCTAACTACCCTATATAAAGTTTAGTAATAACGGAGATATAGCTATTTATAATTAGGTATTAGACTATCTCGTTAAATAGGGTGTCTAAAGCCTCCTTGTCCCATATCTCCCCTTCCTCCTTTATGCCTTACACCGATAGGGTCCATAAAAAGGTGGTCCGTATATAATAGCACCAAAATCAATCTGCATAAGTATTGAAGCTTTAAATAATTGATATTTATATATACAAGCTCATTTCTTAGTGTTAAGTCAATTAATATATTCCTACTAACAGCCTCCTTCCTTGCAGAGCGGAATTCGACAGAGTTGGCAGCCGAAACGAGTCCTTAGCGGCCACTGCCGCCGCTACCAGTTGTCCCTATTTGACGCTTTCCTTACCGTATTCTTTAAGTGCTCTGCAAGAGGCTTTCTATACAAAATTCTCTTAATTAAGGTCTTCCTTTCTGCCTTAACGCATATAGAACACGCAACGTCCTTATTATTTATTCTCTCTGGCTTATATCCATATTCTACTACCGGCTTTAGTATAATCTGGCTTATAGGGATGTAAGCCTGTATAAGCCTTGAAATTTAAATAGAGAACTTAAGGAGGGCGCGGATAAGCTTCTAAAGTAAGGCTTTATAGCTAGCTTTATACGGCCAGCCTAGGGCAGTAAAGGAGGATAATTTATAACGATTGGTGGTAACTATATAAAGGAGGAAGTTAAATAGAGGTTTCCAGGTCCTCCAGTGCCGTCTTAAAGACAAATAATAAGATCTTATTTAATCTGCATTATTAACGCCTTTTATGAAGTAATTATAGAGGTTAAATACCGTCGGAATATATAGTAGAGCTCTTAGCTGGTTATTAAAGAGCTTGCGAGTCTATAAAGCTTCACTAGCTATTCCAAAAGGTCGTCGTCAAAGCCTTAACATCTGTTTAATAGCTAGCGATATATAACGTTATTAGCAACCTAAACGTGGTATAGAGCTTCAACATTTAAATTAACATACCTTTGCCAACAGTACTTATAAATAAGACAATTTTAAAGTCTTTCTAAGCAAGCTTTAACACCTAGCCGTTGTTTAAAAGCTCTGTATATAGCATACCCTAAGAAATCTAGCCTTTATAGATTAATTTAAGGTTAATAAGGCTGGGGCTTATATACTTCTTGCGTTTTAGTATTAAATCCCCTTGCTCCTTACGCTGTATTTTAACTATTTTAACTATTCTAGCTTCCCTAATTTCTTCCTTATAAAGCCTTTATAGTAGTTTAATACTAATAAAAAGGTTATTAAGCCAGACAATATACTGGCGCGGAGGATATAGGCGTTTTTTAGTTTTAGAGTCTTCCTATAATAGTAAGTTAAGCACTACTACTTCCATCTTTATAAAACCATCTTTAATAAAAGACGTATCTAAATTATACGGGCCTTTGCCAGTACCTTTTATATAAAACATCCAATTAAGAACATAGCCTTAATTGCCCAATATCCATATCTTAAAGCCCTTAGGTGCAGGTTTAGTTGCAATATTTATAATCTTACTTACGTAACCAGTAAACCATTTAATCGATTTATTAATAGTAAGGTAGATTCTAGGCTTATAGAGCTTCCGGCAGCAAAGCTATAGGTATTTACTAAGATCCTTTACTTACTAGAAGGTGATCTAGAAAGGCTTATCGTCTTATTCCTTTAGTTTTATACAGTAGAAGTAGTAATTAAGTAGCTCTTAGCGGTTATAGCTTATAAAGTCACCAACGCTATAAATTGGGCCATTACTTAAAAAGCTGTTCCAGTAGTCCTCTGTTAATGGTTTAGTATAAATGCCTATATAAAGTAAAATAGCTAGGTACGCAAGGAGGTCCTACCTATATATTAGTTTCTATAGCTAAGGGGAGTTAAATAAAGCTCTATATTTTAATTTATAAACTCTACAAGCTTATCTAAGAGCTTATCTATAAAGAAGAGCTTAAATATTATATAAGGATCGCTTGCATTAATATATTCTGGTATATTAGGACATCTATAGGTAGTGTTGTTATTAATAGAAACTCGATTAAAGTTAGGGAGTACTAATAGCTTAGGGAGAGGCTTTATCTTTGGCCGTATCGCCTATTTAGGGTATTAAGTCTATGGAACAAAGTCCTTATTATTAGATTTGCGATTCCGCACCATCTTAGTGTTATATTTAATATCTAAAATTTAATCAATCTATAAGAGCCCTATAAGCTTTAATTTTGGTATTCTGGCAAAATTCTAACCGCTTGCAAATATAGCTTTTTAGTTAGTTGTGTATAGGCCACTACTTTATAAACAGAGTTATTAGTACAAGGGATAACTTTCTTTCCTATCCCTTAACACGGCAGGGTCCTTTACTAAGTTCGCTTATCCCTTAACACGTTAACTTGGGCACCCGTGTTATCGATAAGAGCCTACCAATCAGATCAATAGAATTTAATGGCTATGCTTAGGAATACAAAGCTTTTGATTTCGTAACGAATTAATATATAAGCTTATATTTAGAGTCGAGTCGCTCGATATGAAGTCTCTAGCGGTCGTACTTCTCGCAGAGCGGTATTTTATAGATACTGCAGCTAAAATAAGTCTTTAAATAACGCTGCCGCCTAGATATACGCGTTGTTCTAGTTTTGGTGTTCGCGCACAGGCCTTCTCCTCTAGGTGCCCTAACGTGTTAAGGGATATTAATAACTAAATTTAATTAAATATTTATATTAACTCAGCTTTTCCAATTAGTTAATTCTTATCAATAACCTAAGGGCCTAAATTGCCGTGTTAAGGGATAGCTATGGCTACTCCTATAGCTGCCTCTACGGCTACCTCTATGGCTACCTTCCCCCCTAGCTACCTTATCTGCTTAACCGTTTTCTACCTCTTCTTTACCTACTTACTATCTTTCTATATATCTTTCCGTTTTTACCTCCATTTTTAATAGCTAGTAGCCTATAATTTTTAGTTAATAACTTACTACTCTAAAAATAAGTAAAGCTTATCTTCTATTACCTAGGCGCCGTTTATATTATCCTTTAACCTCGCGTACTAATCTTCCTACTTTCTCTACTCTGGCTTATACGCCCTTATAGTATTCTTTAAACGCTAGGCCTTCTAAATATTTTATAACCGCGCTATTTAGGCCTTAAATTCGTTTTAGAGGCTATAAAGGGAGAAAAAGCAAGGGGCTAGAGGGGCTTTCTTTAACTATAAAGTAGACTATAGGGTAAGAAGATTCTTAAAAGATTCTATATCTGCAAGAGGTTAGGGGTAAGATATATAAGTATAGCGTGGGGAAATAAAGCTATTTATTAAAGAAGGAAGAGAGGGAGAGAGCTCTATATTTGTAAGAGTACATATATTTGATCCCGCCGCGCTTACGACAAGTTCGCAGGCACTTACTGTCTTTTTAGCTATATGGCGACGTGGGAGGCGGGACACGTTACAATATTATAGAATTAAAATTATAGTGGGCCTTTTTATATAAAATTAGAAGCCCTATATAGGCTAGGAACTAATATAGGTATAAAAATAAAAAGAGGGTTAAAAAATAGATTGTTAAGGCGATAATAAGGTTAAAGGCGCGCAATAAGGTCCTTTATACTAACCTAGTACTAACCTAGGCCTTAAAAACGCGTCTAAAAAGTAGGGGCTACCTATTAGGTAAAACCTAAGTAGATAGTTATATAGCTGTAAGGTATAGGCGACCCTAGGGCAACCTAGGGATAACTCGCCTATAAGGTATATACGCTGTACATAATTAGGGAAAACCCTTCCTTACCTCGTATATAGACTTCTCTTTTTCCCTTAAGGATTTATCTGTCTATATAATATACCCTATTATTCCATTATTAAGCTCCCTATTTACATCCTTACCTTATACTACCCCCTAAGAGGAGGGGAGAATATATAGATAATATATTGCGGACCTTAGGGGGTTATGCGTAATCTAAGGTTACGCCAAGCTTAATCCCAACCTCTAATACCTATTATATATTAGGGGGGCTAATTTAGCGCGGTTATAACTTAGGTTAATTTTAGGGCGCGAAGAGGCTTTAGGGAAGATTTAAAGGAATAATATAAATTCTATCTAAATCTAAAGGTATATAGCTTTTTGTAGAGAACAAGACGTTGCGTAAAGAAGAGAAAGGAATAACGAGAGAATTATATAATTAAATAGTTAGGGGTCTTAGTGGTTAATGCGTGCATATATACGCATGCAGTTTTAACGGACTTTAGTAGAATTTAATTAACCTAGTAGAACTTAGCAGAAGTTAATTAAAGTTTTGGAATTTATCTATTAAGTGTTTTACCAAGACATTTCTACTATAACTAAGCTAGTCCTATTATAGTACCCCCCCTCCTTTAGCCAAAGGTTTAAAATAATTTAATTTAGTTAAGAATTTATAATTTTATTATATATCGTATTTTCGCGTTAGGTAGTAGTCTTAGTAAGATAAATCTAACTAATTAGGCAACTTTAACTAGCGGTCGAAGTTCCTTAATATTTTATATGTTATATAACCGTATTATAAATATTATAATATATTTTAAGTTCTTTTTAAATTCGAGCTTCCTGCTATTATGTTTTGTGTATTTATATTAGGTAGCAGTTGTTTGGCTTTATATTATATCCATCCAGCTAGAGTAGGCCGTAAAGGATGGTTCTTATAGAATTCTTTTACTAAGGAAGGCGTATTAGTTTTAATCTGGTTATAGGTTTCTCAAGTTTATATTTTATATCCTTCCTACTTAATAAGAAGTTTAAATTGTTTAGATTATATTTTCTATTATATATTATTAATTAAGTTAATAAAGCAAGAACCGTTACCGTTGTTAACAATTATAGGAGGTAGTAGTAGCACTTCGCGAGTTATAGGATTATCTTTTAAAGGCTATAATAAGCTTATATAAAATATTGGATGTATTTTTATGTTAGTTAGCAGTTTAAGCTTATAGGCGTATAGGCTTAGTTTCTTCTTAATTTAGTACGGGCCTATAAACTTCCAATTAAGTTTCTTTAAGGGCTATTAAGTCCGTAGGCTCTATATATTTAGGTAAACTATATCACCTTCCTTAAAGTCCTATACGAGAGCTTATCCTTTATTTACATACTATTTCTATACTATTTAAGCGTACGTTAATTGACTTTATAATAGTTCCATCAACTGCTTTATTTAATTAGCGAAATTATACATGTTAATTAACTAAATCCATTTAATTGTGGGTCTTATTATGTTAATTTTGGGTTATAGTTTAAATCTAAGTTAAGGGTCTTATTTATAGGTTACGTAGAATAGCATTACGCCTATTAATACGTTTATTATATTATTTGCAGTAAACTTAGCTAAAGGCAGCCATTTTTCCTAGTTATCTTATAGGTAGAAGCAGTATATTTATATATCGCATTTTTATAAGACGGTTAACAACTACTATAATATTTGTAAACCTATTACTGCTAGGCAAGTTAACTATAAAGTTAATTAAGATATTGCGCTATCTTTATATCGGAATTAGTAGCAGTTAAAGTACTTTTTACTTTTTTATATAAGAGGTCTTTCCACGCACGTATATCCTGCATACTTAAATATATTTTTATATATAGTCGTATATTATAGGCCAGTAGTATACTTATTAAATAATCTTGTAAGTCTTTATATAGCTAGGATATCCTACTATAGGGGAGTTGTATATAAATTTAAGTATTTTAAATTGTAAAGGTTTAGAATTCGAAACTACTATCTTCTGTTAATAGTACAATTAATTATTTTAAATTTTGCATTTGGCGAGTGTAATATCCTTATGCTATTATTTTCCTGTTTAAATCGCTTTTATTACATCTATTATCTATATATTATTTTTATATTTATATTCTATTAGCTTATTAATTTCTATTTCCTATTTATTAACTTCTAATTTATTTCTGTTAAGTTCTATATTTAGGAATATAGGACGTAGTTTTTTAAAATGTTTAGGGGGCAACAAGATCTATAATTAATTTATAATCTATTTGTTTAAAGTATTTGCAGGTAGGTCCTATAATTATTATATTAATATATTAGGCTTTTAATTAAGTTTGTCTAGTTAGTATATAATCTTAAAATTAAATTATAAGAGGTATTCGGCCTAATAAATTTTAGCGCTATATTAATTGCTTTATAGTTATAAAGTACTATAGATTCTTATAGTCCGTTAATACGCATATTAGAAATAACAATCCTTTAAGCTTAGGACGCTATTATTTAAAGCATCTAATAATCGCAAGCAGTTCCTTATTATATATCTTATAGTTTAATTTAGCAGGGGCGAGTTTTTAGGAGAGAAAGGCTACTAAACGTAGCTCGCCATTCTTATTATATTGCGACAATACTCCCCCTAGCGCATAATTAGACAAGTCCGTTTTAATAATATATTTAAGGTTAAGGTTAAAGTAGGTAAGAATTAGAGTAGTTATAAAGCGATATTTTAAGTTATTAAAAGCTTATTTATATTTAGCAGTCCATTTAAATTTTAGGTTTATCTTTATTAGGTTTACTAATAGCTAAGTAATTTCTAAAAAGTGGTTAATAAATTAATAATAGAAGTTTGCTATCGAAGCTGGTATTTAACAAGGTGCAGCGGAGGTGTAAGGGAATTAGATGCGTATATCAAGATATATAGATGAAATTGTTATAGTTGATACTACTATTCTACAGGTGGATTTTGGTGGATTTTATACTCGCTTAGCCTACGTGACCACTATATATAACTAGCCTAGTTAGTTACAGACAACCTTTAATATACCCCTTTATATTTAACTAACTTAATACTTCAACCAAGTTTAAATAATTTTAATGACCTTTAACCTTAGCTGCTCTATAAACTTCGCATAACTTACAGCTGAAAGAGATTTAGTTAGACTATTAGCCATTATTTCCAAACTTGCAATGTACTACAGATTAACTATTTCCTTTGCAACGTGCTCTTAAATAAAGTAGTGCTTAATATTAATATACTTTATCTATTAATAAAACTTAGGTTTCTTAGCCAAGCTTAAGGAGCCTTAGTTGTTACCGTATAAACATACTAACTTAATATCCGCACCTAAGTATATTATTTGGCCTATAATCTGCTTTAGCCAAAGTGCTTTGGATATGGCTTTGGCTAGAGCTTAATACTCTGCCTTAGTAGTAGACTATGCTTGTCTAAATAAGGTTCTATAATACGGTAGACACGGTTGCTTATAACCAATTGGGTTAACCACATAAGCTAAGCGAGCTCAGGAGGTCTACCAAATTCCACCTATAGAAGTAGAAGAAAAAAAAACGAATTGATTAAAACCAAAACCCCCCCCCTACTGTGATTCCAACACTGATCAGTGCCGTACAGATCAGCAAGGTATAACAAAGAGAGGCACTGCCTGATTCTCTAGACCTCTTGTTAAAGGCTAAGAATTAAAGTATTGCTTGCTAAGCCCAAAGGCCAGTTTATAAGGTTACTCGCGCTTCTAACCTACGTCCATTACGCCTTCAGAACAATTAGTTTGTGGGTTTCCACGCTTCTAGTCCAACTGTCAAATCAAATCAACTGCGGAACCAAAAGATGGCTACCTCCGCAATGGATACTATAAAATGGAAGACCGGAATCGACGCGACCGCAACCGATATCAAGGAAGTCGAAGCATTCGTTAATTGGCGATTATCAATATACAAGGAGAATGGATGGAAGGGATTCGACTTATGGGAGAGCTTTGTTGACGATTTTAAGTCGTTTATGAAGGACATACTTAATGACCTTGGCAAGGATCGATTAAAGAAGATCAGGGATTACCTCCGTGAGAATAGAGTATACGTACGGAAGGAGGCAAGGAAGTCAATTGCAGACGGCCTCTTAGTAGCTATTCACGAACCAACTCCCTCAAAATGGCCTACCGACGACCCTGCTAACGGCCCTACCGACGACCCTACCGACGACCCTACTAACGACCCTACCGACGACCCTACCCCACCCCTACCATTACTATCAACTACTCCCGTTCAAGCAACTCCAACCCCGACTGCAACCCAAGCTATAGACCAGCTTGCCCTACAAGGAAGCTTCGGAAGAGAGATTACTAACTTAGCTAAGCTCTACACGGACGAAGTCAAATACTCCGGCGAATAAGATAACTTCGATTTTAAGTTTGAGATCTTCCAAAACTACTGCCTCCGAGCCGGCGTCCCTAAGTAAGCGTATATCATTGCTATTCCTACTATGCTCCGCGGCCTTGCCCTTAAATACTACTTTACCCACCTTAAAGATCTCAACCTTAAGAACGTATGCATAGGCCTAAAATTATACTTTGAAGGCGATAAATACAAACGCGACATCCTATTAAAGTGGAATGCGATTACACTTAAACAAGTTACTACTTAAAAAGGACTTAATATAGGCCAAGCATTTCAGGTATTAATTGACAAGATGTGGCAGCTATAACGCAGGTTAGCAAAGGACCTCCAAAATAATATAATATTCTATAATAAGCTCCTTACTGCGTGCCAAGACGTACCAGCTTGTAAACCGGCCTGCTTTCGACCCGCTACTACCCTTGCTAGCCTTATTAGCGACATTAAATCCTTAATTACGACGTACAGTAAACAAGAACCAGAGATTGAATCATTCTATACCGACCGACAATACCACTCCTCTAACCAATAACACTACCCCCCCGACCGTCAATACCGCAATAAGGGCAAAAAGTGCTTTGTATGCAGCAAATCTGGATATTGGTCTACGAACCATATAAAGAACAAAAGGGACCGAAAAATACGTCAATATATCTCCGATTTTGAGGGCAGTAATGGCGATACTAACGACGACGACGATAACTAAGGGGATACCTTTATAGCAAGGTTTGGAGCTTCTAACTTCTACCTTGACATAGAACCCTGTCCTAGTTATTACGGCGACCCTGAGGCGGAGGCGTTTTGGACTGAATTTGTGAAGGAAGAAGGATAGAGACTACGGACTTATTTACCGGTATCTTTTGTTCCTTTTCTCTTATTTCCTAGTTGTTGCCAGTGTCTAAATAAGGTTCTATAATACGGTAGACACGGTTGCTTATAACCAATTGGGTTAACCATGTAAGCTAAGCAAGCTCAGGAGGTCTACCAAATTCCACCTGTAAAAGTAGAAGAAAAAAAAACGAATTGATTAAAACCAAAACCCCCCCCCCACCGTGATTCCAACAATGCTACTATCTGCTGTCTCTTTAATAAGCATAATACAACTCCTCTGGCGAAGAAGTATATATTCCCTAAGATGGACTTCTGTATTAACTTGTTACCTGTGAAATCCGCATTATAATATCCATAAAGGAGTGTGTTTAGATTACCTGTATACCCCTAGTATTTAATTCCTAGGAGCTTTATACCTTATAGGTATTAAAGTATCTAATCTATAGCTTTTATATACTGTGGAGAGGGGTTTAATAGGAATTGTAATAGTATGGAGACTCCATATACGATATCTGGTCTAGTTTAGATTGCTAGATATATTAGGGAGCCAATCTTCAATCTATAAAGCTTGGTATCTTTAACTATTGCCTATCCGTTAAAGGGTACTATAAATTTAATAGCTCTAGCTACTATTAGCGTATTAGCTGGATAACAATTCTCTATGCTATATTGTTTAAGGATCTTACTAATATATGTATCCTGGTATAGGGTAATTGTCCCTTCCTTCCTATTTTAAGTTATTCTTACCCCTATAAAATATTCTGTAGGGCCTAAGTCCTCCATCTTAAATCTTCTTATTAGACTCTTCTTTAGAGCCTTAATCTTGGCCTTATCTTTACCAATAATTAATATATTATTAACGTATATAACGATTAGAATTCCTATTAACTTATTAATACATATATATTAGTTGTTAGTGCACGCTTTAAACCCTAATTACTAAAGCGTAGAGGCTAATTCCTTTTACTATAGTTAAGGTGCCTATTTTAGACTATATAGCGCCTTTAGGAGCTTGTATACCCATTTAGGTATATCCTTTAAAATCTCCTTGTTAATTTCCTAGTTAGGTAGTACTTCTATATAGATATTTATTGTTGGTAACACAAGGTGATATCACGTAGTTACAGTTTGTAGCTAGTATAATGTTATTTAATTGTATATCTCCCTCCTACTTAAGGAAGGGTGAGGAGCTTAAGGCTCCTCGCCACGCTAGTGCCGCGGCGACACGTGACGGCAACTTGCCTTACGTAACGGCAACTTGCCTCGCGTGACGGCAACTTGCCTATATTTCCAACACTGGCAACTCTTCTTTTACGGTTGCCATCTATATATATATACCACTTAACTAGCGTAACAAATATCAATCCTCCTTACTTACTATTGCTATTGTAATATAAGTCTTACTATCCTAAAATTTGCCTCTTAGCACGTGGTGCTTTCTTACTTAGGAGTTATAGGTAGATATCTTATTAGGAGGGCCGCTAAGGCGCTAGTAGTAAGTAAGCCAATAGCGATTTTCTATCCTGGGGATAGAAAATCCTAATTGGCTGGTTTAAGTTAGGGTCTGTAGAATATTATACTCCTACTCCCTTTTAACCCAACCTTTAACTTGTATATGTAGAGTGTTTGTGTTAACAAACGTTTTTAGAGCCTTGTTTGGGTTTGCCTTTATTATTACGTCTACTAGGTTATCTTAACCATTAATCCATTAAATCTTAAAGAGTTCTCGCCGTTTATAGGATTAATAAAGTGCTATAATATTAATTATAAGGCGCTTCTCCTTTATAGTACTAAGCTTAACCAAGTACTTATAGAGGGAGTATAAATTGGTGTATATGATTATAGGGATAATAGGAAGTTTAAGTTAATCTATAATTATCTTTAGGGTAGTTCTAATTGTAATTGCTATATTAACTCCGCTAACTATTCCGTATATCTCTAACGCTAGAACGCTTTAAGTGACGCGCTTACTCTTAGTTAAGCTCCAATAGATAAAATTACTATAGATTGTAAAGTTATTCTCTTTAGTAAATTTATTTATAATAATAATCTTATATTCTAACTAGGAGCTAAAATCTTTGTTATTTATAAATAATCCGTTAATAAATACAAAGAGCTTAGCGGTAGGAAGATTAATAGGCATATAGAGTAGTCCCCAATTAAGATGGTTTATTTACTAGGAAAGACGTTTATTTAGGGTAAAAATATCGTCCTTAGTTAGTTCCTAGTGTTAGGCGGCAATAAAGGGATTAAATAAAGCCTTAGGTTAATAGATAGAAGCAACATAAGCTTTATAAGCGCGTTGCTCCATATATCCTTGCTTTAGAGAATTAGCGTTAATAATATTAATCTTCTTACCTTAACCCTTCTGGCGCAAAGCAATAGAATCCTTATTTAGGGAGAGGGTGCATCTATTAAAGAGTAATAGTATTATTAAATTAAGCTTTTCCTTTAGCTTTACTATAAGATTTGCCTTTACTAACTCATCTTCTTTAAGAGCTAAGAATTGGTCGTCTCCTAAGATAATTATATTATTAGTTTACATGCTGATAATTCCAAATAGAGTTCCTATAGTTGTAATTAAGAAGCATAGGTTAAATATAGAAGTAGTTATTAAAAGCTTCTCTTTATAGTGCTTACTATAGGTAGCCTACTAATAGGTTCCTACCTCTGCAATTCTATATAATGGCTTAAGTACAACTATAATCGTATCTTTAGGATATTGGTAACAAATTTGCTCTAGAAGGTATGCTAATATTAAGCGCTAAAGGTGCGTCTCTAATTAGGTATAGGCCTAAGTAATATCTTATAAATAAACTACTATTCCGTTCTTTATTAAGGAGGGAGTTAGTGTAATAATAACTTACTAACTAGCTCGTTAAATTATAGAAGATTGCATAAAAATCACCTCCTTACTATCGTCGTTATAGCCTTGGATAATAAGCCTTAATTTCTTAAATAGGGCGTTAGTAGCTTTGCCCTTAATCTTATTAACTATTCTTAATTTAAAGATGCGAACTCCATTAAATTTAGTAGGGTTATACTTCTTAAATTTAAAAACTCCTCTTGTAATAAGACCGTCGATCTCCTACTTATTAGATACTTAAAAAGGAGCTCTAAAAGTTATAATATAACCTTCCTTTTAGAGCTGTTTTGCGAGCTTAAAGTCAGCCTTCTCCTTAGTTGTTATAAAGGCCATTAATAACTTAATTCTATTCTTAATAGCAGTAACGAATTGCTCTTTAAAATTAATAAGATATTAGCGATTTTATAATCCCTTTAGGCGACCTCTACTGCGTCATAGTTACAGAACCTTTACTATAATTATATTAGAATTATAGTCGCCTTCTAGAGCATATTAATTGTGGTTCTCCTTTAGGGCATCCTATAAAGGTTTAGAACTGTTATCTTTATAGTAAGGCTTAATAACGGTTAAACGGAATTAAGTGGGTCTGTAAGGCATCTAAATAGTACAAGTCTAACTATTAATTGCAATGAGTTAATATAGGCCTAACTATCCTCCCTTTTTATACTATATGCGTACCTTAAACTAGAGTGGCAGATTGAGCGTAGTTAAGGTATTTAGGCTATTTCTTATTCCTAGTACGTTGTTAACCTAGCGTGTAGCGTAGAGATATTGTACCTCCTTTATTACCTTGCAAATAGCCTCAGCTTATTACATAATGGAGGGAGATAGTGGGGAATTGTTAGTTATCTAAGGGTAGGCGCCAAAGACTAGTAACGTGGGTATAAGTCTATCTAGGCCAGCGGAATTGTTAATGGCTTTAACAGCTATTTATAAGGTAAGTTCTTTACTAGCATCCTCTAGTTCTAAAGAGATAATCTTATATACGCGGTATAATAGCGTGTAATATTACTCCACTTTTCTAACACTATTATATACCTTAATAGGAACTTCCTTAACCTGAATTACTATTGCCTTTATCTATTATTAAAACTCTATAGATAAGAAGTTCTTTCTTATATTATAGACGATTTGGTTAGAGGGTCCTAGGTAGATATTAATCTAGTATAATTAAAGGGTATCCCATGCGTTCCTAGCTAATATATCCTTTAAGAATTATACGGCTTAGAAGGAGGTTAAAAAGTTAATAACTTAGAGTACTAGCTTGCCGCTAAGATATATAACGTCAACAATAATATAGAAGTTAAAGTTATAGTTATCTTTAAGGATGAACTTAAATCGGCCAGGGAACTTCTAGTTTATTTAGTAGTAATAGCAGTACTTTATAAGGTGCTTAATTGCCTTAACCTTAACTTTATATCCTGCTTGCTAAAGAACCTTAAGCAATTAATAAATAGATAGGTAGCTAAAACAACGGTATAGTTGGCGTAATTCCAACTTAGTTAAGTGGCTTTAAGTAATACTCTTTTCTAGTTAATAAAGGAGTAACTAGGGGTAACCCTACTTACGTATAATAGGTACCCAATTGTCTCCCTAAATAAGTATATTCTTAAGGTTATTAAGCCTAACGCCTAATTTATCTATATCTTTAATGCAAAATAGAAACGAAGTGTTTGTAGGAATAATATAGAAGGTAATATACCCTAAGGGGATTTAGACCTTAATTGTGCTAAGAAAGGTTATAGTACCCTTATTAAAACAAATTGTGTATTAGCCTGCCGTTAAATGGTTAATCTAAATAGAGCTATTAAGCTATTAAAGGGCTTAAACTTAAGGTTCTCCTACTATAGATACTCCTGCGGCTCTAGTATCTAGCATAATACTATAGAAAACGTTTGCTAAGTATCTATTATTAAAGGAGAACGCGGAGCTCTCCTTTAGCTTATTAAAGATATCTAACTTCGTGATAGAATAGAGCGTAGATTAGTTATTAAGAATAGTAACGGTTTATATACTATCTACCTTACCATACTTAGTAAAGTATTGGTTAGGAGAGTAGTCCTTAATTTCTATATCCATAAGGAGCTATTTAGTCTTATTAACCTTACCCTTAAGGTCTTCTACGCCTTTATATTAAACTAGGAAGCTTTAGAAGTAGGCTATAATAACTTTATAATTTCCAACGTTTCTTGCACTCTAACGGAACTTATTATATGCCTCCTTTTGCTTATTAAGGGAGTGTCTAGTTAACTAGCAATTTAGCTTCTTATAAATATAGCACTTCTTCTAGCGATTACTTTAAAATAAACCTCTATAAGGACCTCCATAATTGCCTTATAGTTAATATTAATTATACCCTTTGCCATATTCCCTACTATGGCTACTATATATACAGTCAGTCTAGTTATAATTGTGTTAGTTAGGAATACTTAATTAGGTAGGATTTTTGGCATAAAACTATTAAAATTCTTATATTCGTATTACAGTATTTACGGCAAAGCATAGCTCGGTATATACTCCTTTAAACGTATCTATAGGTTTATATAGCGCTAAATTGCACTTAGGAACGCTATGGTAGGCTAAGATAACCTAGTCCCTTAGACTATTCTTATTTTAGTAAGTTTTAGTAAGGCCATATTAGATTTTCTAAAGTTTATTAAAGAGTAGTTAAAGGCACTCTAAATAAGTCTTTATTAAGTTAGAAGTGATAACTCTTTAGAATATAGTCTCCCGCTATTTAGACATATAAAGCTGGCGATTTTTATTAGTCTTAAAGTGGGCTCTAGTAAGTTAAAGTATTATATTAAAGCTATAGTTTCTACCCGCAATATAGTTATAATAAAATATCGCTGCCTATCCCTTTAATATAACCGAGAAAGCATAATAAAACTAGTGGTATTGGATTCCAACCTTGCTGCAGTAGTTATAAAAGACCTGTAGTTTTATTCCGAGCATATTATACAGTTCTCCTCTAAACTTCTTCTCCTCGTCCAAATATACCTTTATTAGATTCGTGACTTCTTATAGTAGAGGCTTACTGGTTAGCTAGGGTAGAAGAGCTAGAGGCAGTAGAGGTAGAGGAAGAGTACCTCTAGGTAGAAGAGTACCTCTAGATAGAAGAGCACCTTTAGGTGGGATAGTAGCGTTCTAGGGGTTTTATTCTAAATTAAAGTTGCCTTTTAAAGAATATAGGTTAGTTCTAGGTTTCCGTAGTTAATATATAATCTTAGCTTCCGTCCATACTGGTTCTTCTATATCAATAATAACGGCCTAGATATTACTAGTAATTAGGTTACTATTTTTAGCAACGTATACCCTATTCCTATAGAGGAAGTCTTAAAAATCTTAAACAATATTAACATTGCTAAGTGCCTAGGTATTAGCGGTCTATCCTATAAAATCCTCCCTAAAATATTTCTATAGCTGTAGATCGGCGTAGTGTTTACTTTAGTAGAATATAATATAGTATAGGAGAAAGCCGTTAACTTATTTTACAGTATAAGTTATTAGTAGTAGTAATTCTTTAATTAACGTCTGATATGGATCCTGTCACGAAGTTCAGATAGAGGGGTTCATTGATACAATAGGTTAATTAATTAATGATCTTGACTTGATTATTAATTGATATTAATATTGTTAACCTAGGGCCCCTAGGCCTCTAAAGAGATTTATAATGCATATACCCTATGCACGTAACTCGTGCACGTGTCACACGCCTTAGAGAATATAGATTATCTAACACACCCCCTTAGCTTTGAGCTCTTTAAGGTTAAAGCTAACCACCTTCTTATACCCGTCAATACGTCAATTAAACCATAATCTTATCTGAATCCTTCCTTCTCGCCCTAACTTTCTCCCTTAGGTCCTCTAGTTGCTTCTCCTCATCCAGCCACTCCTTAATATCTACCATTCCGATTATATTAACGAAGCTTTAAAACCTCTGCTTGGGCAGGGCCTTTATAAGTCCATCGGCAATTATCTCCTTCATTACTATCTATTAAAATTATACTCGTCTCATTGTTCTGACGTAGCCAGTGTCAATAGATGTTAATATGTCAGAGCTTTATAATTAGCTTTACTATATCTTCTATAATTAGTTAGAGCATCTGCGTGTTGTCGCATTTGATAATTAAGGGCTTGTTTAGTTGCTTTAAATATACTACTAGTAAAGATAGCTTCTTTCGCTGTCTAAGATAGGGCTAATAACTCGGCTTCTATGCTTAACATAGTCACCGTATCCTACTTATTTGCTCTCTATGCGATTGGTCCTCTACCATCTCTTCCGTCATCTCGACCTTTGTCGCGTATTCCTTTATCTCTCCCTCTACTGTTTGTTCCTTCCTTATCTCCTTTATAGTAGATTGCTCTGCTCCTCGTGCCATATAGGTACTGGAATACTCTGACATAGCATTATAGAAGCTGCTTCTCTTAGTAGGGATATAGGACGGACTAGTAGGTCTATATTAGGGGATGGACGCGTTGGACGGATTAATTAGTGATTAGTAGGGAGGAGTTTAGATTCTGCTATAGGAGTGTCTAAAAGACGCCCTATAAGATCTGTCTTATACTAGTTAGCTATCTTCTTGATATAGGCTTCCTAGGATAGCCACAGGAGCCTCTGGCTATAATTATATAGCACATAGATTCCTAGGAACTATTTTAGCTCGCTAAAGGTACTTATCTAGTATTCCTTACTTAGCTCCTTAATTGCTTCTTAAGCTTTCTTCTTATCTGTCTTTTGGTAGCAGAAGACAATGTTATTAATAAACAACTTTATTAAGATTATAATAGATAATCGCATTATCTGCATCTTTTTGTGTCGTCTCTAGGTCAAATTTTGCGGTGATCGCCATAGGTTATACTCGCCAATATAGTAGCTTTTATAGGTAGGTCTTATTAAGCTAAGAATCTGCTGCCCCGTTATATGCTTTTTTAATAATTACACCCCTTAAGCGTTCGGCGGTACCGTTCTGAGCTTAGGTATATAGCGCCAAAGGCTTAAATATAACCCCTTGGCGCTTCCTTAAGGTTAGTCCAGTTAGGAGGTTAAGATAGGGTTTATTAATATTCCATTTTAAGAACCTTTATAAGACCTTATAGGTCCTGGATAACCTAGACGCAGATACTATAGTTGTGCATTATATCTGGACGAATGTCTCTTGATGATACTCTACGCTTCTATTAGCGGCGTAGCAGTCGGCTTGTATTAAACGCTAATAGACTCCCTGGTTGGACGTATTTTAATAGTCTATTGTCCATAATGTTCTTCCATTTAGTATAGAATTGTGTCATCCTTTGTTGTCCTAGTAATACCCTCGTTTTCAAAGTAGACGGAACAACACTAGATTCGTGTTAAAGTCTATATAAAAGGCAACTTCCTTAAGACATAGGATTCCCTTGCTCTTCTTAACTGTCTCCTAACTCTTATCCTATCATTATTAAGCTTCGTCTTCTTGTTCTTCAAGTCTAATTTTAGTAACTAGATTAGTAAGATCCTTATTCTATTCTACCTTCTTTAGTGCCTTTTTGATACGAGTATCTCTGATTATAACTCCTGCAGGTCTCTTATCTTTAAATAAACACCAATAGTCCTGAATGGAGTGTCCTCTTCTTTCGCACGCTAAGCACTCGGGTGTTGGCTTCTTTTAGAACGTCTCCTTAACTAGTAACCCGGCTCTCTTTAAGCGGCTAGTATGTGCCAAGGCCTTTCCTCTTTATGAACCTTTAGTAGTATTAGAGTGATCCTTAATAGCTTGCTCTGTGAAGTCTGTATTAAAGGTACTCCTTTTTATAGTAGTATTAGCTTGCTCTAAGGGTCTTCTAAGTCCTTCTTACAGCTCCTTTGCTACTCTGCAGTATTCGGAAAATCTTAACTTCTATGGGTTATTTAACTCAGTAGTATACTTTATACAGTAGGCATTGCTGAAAGGTTAAATAACTTCTACTAAATCTTAAAGCTAGATACTATCGGATATTTAAGGGATCTTATACTTCTCTCCTAGGGCTATTATATGTTCCCATTAATCTAACTACTAATTTAATTTTGATAAGTGTTTAAACCCCTTAAGGGCTTTTGTGTACTAGTGTTATACCTTCTTCCTAATAAACGACGAGGTAGGTTCTGTGTTCTCTTTTAGCCGGAATAGCCATTCTTTAACGGTTAAGGAAGGGTTAAGCAGTAGCTTCTTTTAAGTTAATACTATAGACGTAATTTAGGTGCGGATCTGTCAAAGATAATCTTCCTATCTTAGGAAATACTTTATATCCTAGTCGTAGTATCGTCTGCTGTTCTTATACGCTCTCTGTTGATTTGTTAAGAGCTGTGTATATAAGGTTACATTCTCGTTAAAATCTGTAACCTTTAGATAAGGTGGTTTTTTAAGTAGACCTTCTTAAGGTGCTTCTATGGCTGGGTTAACGTGGGCCCAAATTTACTAATCCACAACGGCTTGGAGTTGCTATAGCCATTATTCCCAGTCTTCTGGCTTATTAAGGATGATCGTAGTTAACAAACTTGACGTTAGTGGAGTCATTTTAACTAATAGGCAAAGGAGGAATTGAGATGGTATTTTGTTGTCAGGATTGTCCTATTGTTAGGATCGTCCTTGTCGTCAGATTGAGGTGGAATCTCATAGAATCTCGTGGAATCTCGTCGAAGACTCGTCTTGTGACAATTAAGGTAGGATTTCTGTCAGAGTCTGCGTCTTGACGATGAGGTGTCAGAGTCTGACGATAAGGTAGAATTTCTTTAAACGATTAAGTAATAGCTGAATAGCTTCTTGAGTCGGCGGACCGGGCTTATAACTGTCACAAAATTCAGATAGAGGGGTTTATTAATGCAATGGGTTGATTGATTAATGATCTTGACTTGATTATTAATTGATGTCGATGTTGTTGACCTAGGGCCCCTAGGCCTCTGAAGAGATTTACAATGCACGTGCCCCATGCACGTGACTCGTGCACGTGTCACACGCCTTAGAGAATACAGATTATCTGACAGATCCTACTGGCCCACGCAGACTACTCCGTCACAGGGGGGAAAACTTGTGTATTTACAGGAAGAAAACCCCTGCAGTTGGGGGAGGAAAAACCCTATGAGCAGCCTCAGTAGGATGAAAAACCCCGATTTGCCATATTTGCACGTAGCTGCGGCCCTGCGGGCCTACAGCACGTCCTCCTCCTTAGATGTTTTGAACTCCTTGGGAACCACTGCTTCCTTCTCCAGCTTATCCAAAGCTAGGGTTCACTACGTTCCAGCTAGGCCTTGCCGATCGATCGCCGTGTGCTTGCGCTTGTTGTTGTTTTCTCCTATATCTTAACCGTCCCCTATGTGCTATCTCTTGTTGACTATTGCCGTATACGCCTTGCCTCCTTCCCCCCTAGAGCCATTGAAGGCGTAAGGGGGATTCATCCGTTCCAATTACCGTAATACTAACAGCGGGATATGTTGTGTGTTGGGTATCTTTTATGCCTAGGCCCCAGCTAGGCCCTTTCTAAGGGTTACCACTCCGTTGAAAGGAGACAAGGAAAACCATGGGTCGCAATCCAGGCTGCTAGGTATTTGGTACTTGCTAACGGCGAGTGACCGCATGCTCCGCGGGCGATCGCCCTGGGGGTTAGGAGGGGCCGTATACTTGCTCGTTCGTGTTCGTTCGCGATCGTTCGTTCGTCGATGTGAGGTCGTCGATGCTTTCAATTGGGGGTTGGGGGACGTTGGATTCCATCTCGTATCCGCGAGGATTACACAGGGTTGAATAGGAGTGTAGCAGTTGTCTACTATGAAGGGGGTACCGTCAGTAGTGGTTTTCGAGATCTCACCATCCCATGTGAAA
>Ga0307507_10004030_pt1 | contig 26937 bp, 6 predicted proteins | sample 7_EM_MG_FD_207223 | JGI IMG/M metagenome (GOLD analysis project Ga0307507, IMG submission 207223) | Populus trichocarpa ectomycorrhiza microbial communities from riparian zone in the Pacific Northwest, United States - 7_EM | ecosystem: Host-associated > Plants > Roots > Unclassified | place...
AGGAACGCAACTCTAACGTTATAAAGTATATTAAGACACGCCTAAACAAACTATAGAGGGACCCTAGGGTGCCCTATAGGAGAAGGAACCAACAACCCCAAAGTAGGGAAGATATATTAGGAAAACAAGTAGAGAAAGTAGAAGAAGAATAGTGCGGCGCTAGGGCCCAGGCCTATATAGAGGAGAAAGGGAGACGCGCAAGAGGCCAGTAAAGATAACAGTAAGGGAGAGAAAGGAGCTAAAGTAGAGCATAAAAGAGTACTAGAAAACCATCTACCGTAACACAATACTAGTTGGACTAACGCTGGAGAGACAAATAGGAGTTAAAGGTATAGAGGCAGACTTAGGCAAGGGGAACCTAAGTCGTAGCATAGGTAATACTATAGGGGGTAAATACCTAAGGGCTCTAAGAGGGCCTAATAAAGGCGGAAAATATAATAGCAACACTCTTAAGGACAGGAATAATAGGACTAAAAGATTAGCTTCACTGGGTAGGTATCCTAGTAGGTAGCCTAAGGTGTAAATATGGCTAGCCAAGACAGACACCAAAATATATAATACTGTTATGCCCCTTACGCACCGGCCAAGAAGCAATGCTCTTAGTAGCTAGCATAGAAAACTATAATACACTACTCTTAATATAGAAAGGCCTTAAGGCGGCTACCCAGTGGCTTATTGGCCAAAATATGCTAGACCAGTTCTGGGTTGCAAAGGAAATAGTAATAAAAGGCAAAGGGGCGAGTAATAGGCGCCCCCTAATAACTCTACAAAAGTAGAGTATAGTGTGTAATACTAGCACATCTATAGGTTTGTTACGGCAGCAGTGGTTCCCAAGGAGGTTAAAAAGTAAGGTAGTAGAGCACCACTGGTAACTTGTAGGCGACTTATAAGCGAGCCCTAAAAGGTGGGGAGACGGATTATGGGGTTTTCTTAAATAGAGTTTTCTCCCCATATGTATATAAGGAGTAGTCCGCGTGGGCCCAACAGGGATCCAAATCGGACGTTAAGCAATAAATAATAATAATAATAATATATTATTAACATCTTGTTTACCTATACACCTAGCCCATTAGCAAGTCTACCGTAGTATTTTCTATAAGGCTTTATTATAGGGCGCCAAGCCCCTAAAAAATCCAAACCTTTCTATAAGTAAGAATAATTAGTAATTATAGCTTTATTATATTAGCTTAAGGTTTATAATAAAGGCAATTTATATTATATTAAATTTAAATAGTTATATATATTTATTTATTTATAGGGTAAGTAATATTTTAAATAATAACTTTAGCAGTAGGTTATATAGAACTTTAGTATTTCTTTAACCTAGCCAATTAAAGGATTGTATTATTTTAGCTATTTATATCTAAGTATTACCTTATATTACTTTAAAGGGGTTATAAATAGGGAAATATATTTAAAGTTTTTGCTTATTTATATTCCTATAAAAATATAAAACGTTAGTTCGCTATATATTAACATAGTCTGTAAGTAAATAGCCACTATATTAGGTAAAACCTAAGCAGATCATATATAGCTATAAGGTATAGGCGACTTGTATACAACTTACCTATAAGGTATATGCAGCGCACGTACCTAGGGAACTTCTTCCTTACCTTGCATTTTAAACTCCTCCTTTTCCCTTAAGGATTTGTCTATCTATATAATATACCCTATTGTTCTATTATTAAGCTCCCTATCTATATCCTCACCTTATATTTAAATCCTTACTAATCCCATTAGGAGGATAGCCGGTTTAATTTTCCCACGATGCTTTTAAAAACAAAATCGACACCTACACTTAACAGTAATACGCCCGCGATATAACGGCAAAACGCCTTAGGATCTAGTACAGATAAAGTCTCTACACTAGCAATATCTAAGCCACCTTCTAAATCTCAAGACGACTAGACATCTACGAACGCTAAAGATTAGTTTAACTTATATACCTGGGCTCAATAGGAGCTTAGTAAGGTTACTAGCATCCTACCAAATACTGCTAACCCAAAGGAGCTAGATAAGCTAGCTAAGAAAATAGCCAACTTACAGAGCATTGTTAACTTAACGAAACCCTCCCTTTGTCTCTTAAGCGAAGAATACAAGTCACGCGGCGAGCGTATACGCCGAATAAATCTTAACGCCCTAGTTAAGAAGTTACCACCTAATATTAGTAGCACTACTTAACAGAAGTTTAACTGGTGGATCGCTGCGATTAAGAACTAATTTAAGGTTAATAACGCCGACTATAACTATAAGCGACATACACGCTAGGCCATTAAAGGTCTTATAAAAGCAAAGACAATTACCCAACTAATATATCGCCGGCTAGGCGCTAAAGATAAAGGTCCTTTACTATGGGATAAATTTAAGACTATGGTCCAAGACTAGATTAAGGACCCTACAGTAAGTCGCTTTAATAATGCTACTGCGTACTATATAACTGTAATAAAGGAGAACCAGAAGTTTAACACCTTCTTAGCCCATATATATAGCTTAGAGGACCTCTTATTATATACCCCCTTTATTAATCCTAACCAATAGGTAGACTTTTAGCTCTCGCGTCTTCCAACCTACCTATAAGCAGAGCTCTTCCGCCAGAACTTTACTACACGGGTAAGCACTACTAAGGACCTCTTTGCTAAAGTCCGCCGTGTAAAGCAATTACTTAATACCACAAAGCTTATAAAAGATCACGTAGTCAGCAGTAGCAGATCCTTACATTTAAAGCGCGGTTATAGCATAAGCTCTATAGGATTAGGTTTAGAAGACAGAACCTAAGGAAGGCGAGGCTTTCCCAAGTAAACTCCTAGGAAGATTACTTAATAGCTAGACGGCTCTAAGAACCCCCCGGACGCCGATGCTACGCATATATATTGTAAAAAGAATGTAGACAGTAACCGCAAAGAATACTAGCGGCAAAGCCGCTATAAATAAAGCCTAACTGTTAGGTAATAGGTGGTAGGTCCGTCTATAACCGGGGTCCTTTAACTAGGGTCTTTAACCTACTAGTAACCTACTAGTAGTAATCTACACCAACGACTTTATATTTTTTTTTAGATAATAGGCCTATCTATAACCGGGGTCCTTTAACTAGGGTCCTTTAACCCGCTAGTAACCTACTAGTAGTAACCTATACTAATAACATATATATTGTTCTATAAAGACTTAGATAATGTATACCCTAAATATATACCTTATATAGGCGCATTGCGACCCAATATTAGATATAAGAAGACGCGGACACTATATACCCTAAACGTATATTATGCGCAGGACATCGCGACCTAATATTAAAAGAAGGCTAGGATAACGTATACCCTAAACGCATACCTTATATAGGCGTATTGCGACCTAACGTTAAAATTAGGAAGAGGACTTGGATAACGCATACCCCTAAATGCACATCTTGCGCAGGTATATCGCGACCTAATAATAACGACCCTATAAGGGACCTGCGTATTGCACATTACCTTACTAGCACTAACTTTATACAAAGTCTTGTGCCATGGCAAGTAGTAGTAGTAACTGCCCTGGCCAAAACGGCTTTAAGAAATACCCCTAAGTTACTAGTCCATCTATAGAGTATAAGGGACGCCTTTACACGCTCTATACCTAATTAGTTAACCTAGAGCTGGGTTTTTACCAAAGATCCTTAAGCGGAATAAAAGCGTAAGCGTAAAGTAAGCGCTACTGCTAAGATATAGCCTATACTAAGGATAGGTAGAAGATGTCCTAAGGAATTAAGAAGCTAATAATTATAGTAAGAGTTACGGTATATATACGGGGTGAAGCTTAATTTATTAATATTTTATATAAGCTATACTCCAACACAACTTGGCGACTTATTGGCGACTTATAGGCAACTTATAGGCAAGGCTACGGCGTATAACGGTGACAAAGCTTAATTTGTTAACATATCGTATATACTATAGCCCTAAAAGCACTCTCCCTAAACCTAATCTATTACTCTATACCTACTTAGTAGACTATCTATATATTAGGTAATAGGTCCGTCTATAACCAAGGTTCTTTAACCGGGGTCTTTAACCCACTAGTAACCTGCTAGTAGTAACCTATACTAATAACTTATACTAAATAGACCCGTTTATAACCGAAGTCCTTTAACTAGGGTCCATAACCTACTAGTAACTCGCTAGTAGTAACCTATACTAATAACCTATACTAGATAGGTCCATTTATAACTAGGGTCCTTTAACCAGGGTCTTTAACCCGCTGGTAATCTACTAGTAGTAACCTATACCGACGATTTATATATTAGACTCGGATACCGTATACCCCTAAACGTATACCTTATATAGGCGCATCGCGACCTAATATAACTACGTATATATTACGCATATACTATACAGACAACGCGAGGCTAAAGTATAGGTTAGCGGCAGATTTAACGGGCATATAGCCTTACCGTCTATAAATCTGGCTGCATATAAGTAACCTAGGACTACCCGCGCTAGTATACCGCAAGGCTAAAATATAGGGTCAGCGGCGGTTATCGGGCATACTGCCTTACCGTCTATAAGTCTGGCTATATATAAATAACCTATAACCTACCCGCGAGGTACCAGCGACCTACTTATATAAGTGAGCTTTAGAATCTGGCAGAATCTGGCGGAATTTGGCGGAATTTGGCAGAACTTAGCGGAATTTCTATATACCTATCTTTCCGTACGCAAAATTAGGACGCTCTTTCCCTTTTAATTTTTTTCCTTACTAAGGTTTTTTATAGGGTTTTATTAAGGCCTAAGTATATAAAGGATTGGGGACAACCCTTTTTAAAGGGGGGTATTGTTAGGTAAAACCTAAGCAGATCGTATATAGCTGCGAGGCATAGGCAACTCGTATATAACTCGCCTGTGAGGCACGTACAGCGCACGTACCTAGGGAACCCCTTCCTTACCTCACATCTTAGGCTCCTCCTTTTCCCTTAAGGATTTGTCTGTCTATACAATATACCCTATTATTCCATTATTGAGCTCCCTATATATATCCTCACCTTATACACTATAAGCATATAGCCACCTTGTCAAAAAACCAGAAAAATTATTCTTTAATATCTTAACAACAACTAAATAATAAATTCTAATAACTTAGATTTGGACTTTATATACACTTTATAGCTCCTATTAAAGTTATATAGTAATTGGTTTTGTGGGGTTTAAGATATAGTAATTTAGCTTTATTTTAGCTCCTAAATTATAATATCGTAAAAACTACTTAACTAATTACTATATAATTTTAATAGGAGCCGCGAAGCGTATATAAAAGTTTAAATCTAAATTATTAGAATTTATTATTTAGTTATTGTTAAGATATTAAAAAACGATTTTTAGGGGTTTTAATAAGTTTTTAAAAGTAGCTATATGCTTATAGTAGCCACTTGCTTACTAACTATATTAAGGATTTACTATTAAAGCCTTATAGGTCTTAGGACTTATTAAGTTTCTTTAAATTTAGGCGTTAAGTTTTTGTGCAGTTTATATTAATAAAGCCTATACTAGGAGCTTCGCTATTTATTAGGATTTATACCTCCTTCTATTTTTTAAGTATTTAAATTTCGCTAAGTATATTAAGAAAGTTATATTATATATTAGCACTAGAAATGCCTAGACACTTATACTCTTTCTCCTTTTATTTTCTAAGTTAACTAAAGCTAAAATACTTTATAATAATTAAGTATAACTTAAGGACTGGGAGGAACCACGGTGCACTTTTCTAAAAGGGTAAGTTTGATAATTCCTTTAAATTATCCTTTTTTACTATATCTAAAGTATTCTCTATTTGCGGTTTAAGCTCTTTATTTCTTCGTTCCTAAGGGTATATATAATTAAGTGGTATTAAAGTCTATAGGGTTGTATATAGGGCTTTTAGGTTTTAGAGAGGGATCGCGCCTTAGGGTATATACTAGTTTTATAGAGTTTTAAACGTAAGGTATAGTTAGCTTTTAAAAATAAGTTTATTTGTTATATTAAAGGTCCTTATTAATTTATTATAGTAAATTTGGGTAAGTTCATTAATAGTTCCTTACCTATTAACTATACTCTAATTTTATTTAAAATAGCTTAATAAAGAGTAGTAACTTTAGCGGCTTTATTTCGCTAATAAGGCCTAGAAATTCTAAAAAGAAGCTAGTAAAATATTCGTTCCATTATTATAAAATTTTAAGTTTAGTAACAGCTATATATTTATAGCTAGTATTATTATACGTTTTTTCTAGTAATAAAATAAAGATTTTAAAATTAATAAAGGTGCTATTATAGAAGAATAGATCTATGGTTTATATAGTATCCTTACTTAAACAAGATATTCTATATCTAACTTTACTAGCTTTAATAGGGTACTAATTATAGTTTATTAAAAATTTAAGATAGAGCTTAGTTATAAAATGAGGTAGGTTATTTTAGTTTTTATTAAATATTAGACGGTTAAGAAGCTTTAGAGCTTTTGTAATAGGTATTAAATTTATTATAGATATGGATTAAGCTACTATTACCAGTTTAAGGTTTGTGTTTAACGGGCTAGGCTTAGATATAGTTATTTTAATTTTATTTATAGGTGGTATTAGGGTCTCCAACTTAAAGTGCGCTTTTATATTATAGAGTTCTTCGCATATTACTTTAATTAATTATTAGTACTAAGCTTTTAATATAGCCTGTTACTAGGCTAAGGTACCTATAAAGAACTATTATATTATAGTTAACTGTTCCTTAATTAGGGCTATAATACTTATAGTTATTATAGGGGATTTAAGTTTATTTACTATTTTAGTCATAGTTATATTAATGTAACGTAATATAAAGGCGCGAAGAGGCTTTAAAGCAGATTTAAAGAAATAATATATATTCTATCTAAATCTAGGAGTATAGCTCTTATAGAGAATAAGACGTTACGTAAAGAAGAAAAAGGAATAACGCGAAAATCTTACAATTAAAAGATTAGGGTTTTTAGCGGTTAATGCGTACATATATATACACGCAGTCTTTAACGGACTTTAGTAGAACTTAGTAAAAGTCGATTAAGCTAGTAGAATTCAGTAGAATTTAGTTAAAGCGTTAAGTTTTATCTATCGAGTGTTTTACTAAGACATTCCTATTATAACTGGGCTAGTTCCGTTATATGGCTCGTATATTATAGAACTACCTAAAACTTAACTATTAAGAATCCGCCATTAATTAAAAATAATACTTATATCTTATATATTAAATAAATTATCTAACTTAATCAAACGGGATGATATAGGGCTTAATTAGCTACTAAAATTAGGCCTTTAGGCTCAATTAGTAAATAAAGGTTGTTTATTAGTGAGTCTACTCTTAATATAGTAGACCTATAGAATATATATAGTATTGCTAGATTATAGAACGCGAAAAGGAGTTTTATTGGCACCTTAACGTCTAAAGTAGCTAAAACAAAAGGAGAACAAGTTTAAATAAAGAAAATTTTAAAAATTCTAGAGAATTAATAATGTTTTAAATGCCTAGGAAGGGAATACAAGTAATAGATATTATTAGTTTGCATACCCTTTATAATATTACCCATATTAAGCTCCTATTAATATCCTTTTTCTCTATAGCTTTATCTACTAATACACGCCCCTTAGATAGCCTAAGGGTGTTCCCTTTCCCTCCTTATGTATATATTTAAGTTCTTGCTTACCCCTAATATAATAGTATTAATATTTAAAACTAAGTAATATACCATTTACCATTATCTAACAACATTTAGTAATATTTCTAGATTTTACTATACTCTTCCTTATCTTTAATCTTGGCTATTTATGGAGATAAAGCCTAAGACTATAGAAATATCCTTAAGCTAAGTAACCTCTCCTTCCCCGAAACCGTTTTATCCTATCTCCTTATAGTTTTTTAGTATTATAATAGAATTAAGATCCTCTATAATATAAAGTAAACCTAGAAGGCAACCGTGTTAATATTATAACTAATTAGAGCCTCTTAATTAACCGGTTGACAAATCTTACGCTCACTAATTGATTGAATTAATTGACGGCTTGGCACTCAATTCCAGTGATCTTGTTAGATTGGCGGCAATTTGGCGTGGCGTGGCTGGATCTGGATTGCATGGGTGGTAGATCCACTAGATTAATCAATGGCGCGAAGTGGATCTTGAAGCTCTGGAGCTCCTAGAGCGCCAGTTCTTTACCCAATCAGAAAAAGGAGGGTAAGGAGGAAGGATCAATAAGGTGTTAAAGCGTTATGTAGAGCCAATCGGAAGAGTCGTACAATGACTCGCAGTTCCGAAATACGAGTCTTTTCTATCTATTTAAAGTAGCCTGCTCATCTTCCTTCCGTTTTTACTGCTTTCCTCTATACACAATTACTTTATAACTCAATTTTGCCTTTCTTAATTGCTATTAGTAGAGAAAGGCAGACATTCCTGCAATTACGTAATAACCTCGCTAGTATATATGGAGTCTCCATATATACCACTATACGGAGGTCCTTAACAAAAGTTCTTGCACCTTCCTAATTGGGAAGTTTTAAACTAACGTACGCGCAAGCACAGGTGCGTATTTTACAGCCTACGTAGCATATACTAAAGTCTACCTAGCGTATATTAAGGCACGCAAGCTTTAAAGATTAATTTACTAGCCTAATACTATATATAATAAAATTCTTTATCGGATTTTTAATTTATACTTAGTAAGATAATATATAAAAATATAAAAAGTAGTAATAAGTACTATTATTCCTAAAACTTCCGAATTAGAAAGGTGCAAGAACTTTTGTTAAGGACCTCCGTACACCTACGTGTCATACAGCAATATTTCCCTTTACGCGCATTAGAGCCCTCTAATAATATTATCCTAGCGCCCAAATCAATTAATCTAAAGGCAGACGACTTTAAAGACTTCGACGACATTAAGCAATACGGTAAATAGTATATGCGGTGTAAAGCTCTAATGACTTTTTAGTAAGTTCAACTACCCCATACTTCTCAAATACAACAGTAGAACCGTGCCAGGACTTTCTATATATAGTATATATCTGCACTGGAGCGCCGAGGCGCTCCTGGCGTCAAATCGCATATTTGGTGGATGGAGTGGATTTGACCTCAAATCCACGCCACGCCAATCCAACAAGATCACTGCTCAATTCAATTAATTAGTTGAAACAGTTGATTGAACGGAGGCCCTGTTGGGTCTAAGGGGCGGCTATCTAATATTGGGTTGTTCCATAGTAGTCAGCGTCTCCTCTGTTCACGTTACAAAATCTCAGAACCAGTTATATTTCTTTAGCCTTGTTGGCGTCTTCCCGTCCGTCCCCTATTGGTGCGTCTCGACTCCCGTCCCGTCCCGTCATGCATGGGAATGATGCACCAGATCATTAGTAGCCAGAAGCAGCATTTTGGCGTAGTGGGGGACCGCGTCTGGCGGCAGCTGAGAAGTGCGGCTGTATTATTCTACAGTTCTTATCTGGGGGCGGGAAACGGACGGCTCCCTACAGTTTCTATCATCTGTTCTTTCTAGAGGAAGGAGCAAGGATGATCGATTGCAGTCACGAACTATTTGGTTCGGTGGTTATGCTATATCGCAAAAGCAGATGATAGATGGGTTGCAGTGGGTCTCCAGCGAAACGAAGGGCCTTCGTTTTGCAAAGGCTGTGATAGACAGGCCGACTAGCTGTCCTTCGTTGAGTCGATCTACTGCCATCTATTCCGCATGAGAACGCGGGGAGATGCCAACAAAAGCTCTCCACTGGTTGCGGCCGATGTGTGTGGGTTTCATATCTACGCCACTGTGCAGTAAGTAGAGCGCTTACTATCCTTATTTTAATTAGGAAGGCTATTAAATTAAATATTTACGTTAACGCCACTAATGGGCTTAATAGTATGCTAAGTAGGAAATATTAGCTTATCTAGAAGGTTAATAACTTTAAAATCTAGTTTAGGAATTGCGGCTATAGGCTCCTATAAGGTAGGAATAGTAAAAAGGCCTATTTTTATAACTTCTTTAGCTAATAGCTTTAGTAGTTTAGTTTTATCTACCAAGTTATCCTTAGTAGTCTCGCTATAGGCCTTAAAAAGGCTCCTAATTCGTCCTTAATATCCTCTATCTAGCTACTTAGCTAAGCCTCCTTAGTTAGTACTACTGCCTACGGCGTAGCTACTGCTAATAAGCTATTGTATGTATACTACCTTACTTAAAAGGATTATCAATAGGACTCCTAAACTTAAGGTACTTTTAATAACTTTAGAGGCTTCGGAGCCGAAGATGGATAATATTTTTTAGGTGGTATACGGACAATATTTTACTAATAATTAAATAATTAAATAGACGGCGATAATATTGAAGCTTTTCAATTAACTATACTAAATATTATAGGCTTCCCGGCCAAGTCACTGCTTTTACTGTAATCAATGAGGAGAGGCTTTAACACCAAGCTCTATACGGTATAGAGCCTCTAGATTGGCTTATGAGGCGTGCATATACGAAAAGTCTTTGAAAACTTGCTAGACGAAGGGATGGGCCACCCCTAGAATGCCGCGCTGGAAGACGTCCGCGATTCTTATTAGTGTGTCGTCCGTCCCTTTCAATCCCCCCATTCCACGTATATACTAATACTAGTTAATTTATCTTCCCACATATTCCTGCCATCGATTCATAGGAACCACTCTTGATCAGTTCCATGGATTCTCTGCATATCAATAAAAGTGAGCCCAGGATGCAAGAGAAGGGACAGAGGGCGCAAAAATACGAACAAGCACACCTCGACGACGACTTGGAGCACGGAAATTATGATCAATGTATGTAGGTCGCAGCGCCACAGTCACTAAAATACCTATATTAAAGCATATAGTGGGAAACGACCGATGGAGCATTCGAACACACCTCCGCGAGGTGCCACTACTGCACAGATACACCAAGCGACATGCCGAAGTGCTTGCTAAGACATCGAAACGTGCCCAAAATGTAAACCCTCCGCTCTTCATTCCTACACTTACTAGATTACGGCGCGCATGTTTCGACTATCTGACTTCGTCCTTGCAAGGCTTGGAGAAGAACATAGAGCGTGAAGCACTTGACTCGTGCAAGCGTCGAGAGATGGTATCAGAAGCTACTGGTCTATTAAGGCAAATGGGTAAATAATCAGGTATCCGAACAATGTCGCTGTCTTCCGAGCAGCTAAGTAATTGCACAGATGAAATGATTGAGTCTGAAGCACGTCTCCTGCAGCTCGAAAATCCTGAATACGCATCGTCTTGCGGATTGAGCGTCGTACACTTCGAAAAGAAAGAATCCATGACGAAGGCGGATACCGAAAGTTGGATCATGATGAGCAAAGCATGGGGAGTCGGAAGCCAGAATGTCATTGATGCGGTACGCGATGACGCTACAGCCTCCAGTGTCCTCTCTAAATACCACCAGCAAGAGGTAAAGGTACTTGCAATTCATACTTTGCCAGGCATTTTTGTACTTTGCAGCAGCCAATTGACGCATCCAGAAATTCATGGGCGCCACCGACTTCTCGGAATTGGCTGCGTGGTCCTTTCGTACGAAGAAGACTGCTGAACGGCTTCCATGGACGCTAAGCTACAATCCCAATGGCTCCGTGCAGTTACGATACAAAATAGCATGGATTTGGCGGGTAATAATTGTCCTCGTCATAGCCGCTCTCATCTGCTTCTATGGTGTAGGAATTATCGCCACTAATACCCAGTTCAGCCCGAGTTTCCTGCGCTACTTCTTCTGGATTGCAATTTTCTGGTCGCTTATCTCGAGTTCCTTGCTGAGTCTTCTGGTGGTGTGGCTTGGAGGTAATAAGAGGGATGCAGTGAGCGCGTTGCTAACTGGCTTAGCTATTTGGCTGGTCGTCATCCAGGTAAGCAACGTGTGCTAATTGAAAGTTTAAGGCACTTGCGGTCCGTGCTGACATTGTTTGCGAACTAGATTGGACAAACTCATCTTATCACGCAGCTCAATCCGAAATAGCTAGATCAGGCCTCACGCTATTACAAGGGAAGGATCCAGCTATGGCGTAAGAACTTCTGCAGCAGCTGGATCAGCCAGCGCCATTTTTCCCTTCAATGCGCCTAAGAGGCAAAAGATAACATTCCAGATGTTGAAGATATTATCTCCATTTGCGCCAGCCTTGTTACCGTTGACGAGGAGACTAATGTCATTCGTCTCATTCACTATACCACCCAAGAGTTCTTCGAGCGGATCTGAGAAGAGTGGAGCCCAGGCGCTTTGCTGGAAATTACGTCGGCCTAACTTTCCTCTTGTTTAATCCTTTTAGAAGCAGCAGCTGTCCAGTAACGATGAATTCGAGGGCAGACCCGAGGAGAACGTATTCTTGGGTTATGCTTTCTCGATGCTGGAGTCATTATGCATAGTAATGATTATCAAGGAATCTACAATGCGTCAAATCCTTTAAGATTATGTGTAGTGAACTTTTGCACAGCAACTTGGGCTGCTGGAAAAACAAGGGACCCTTGATCGCCGATCGGGTCCCCGCAGCATCGGAAACCTCGATCAAACCACCACAGCTTTCGATGCTGCCGAGCATCCAAAGACACCAATTATTATGCCACGTCTACGCGGTGTTGGCTAAGATACGAGCTAGGTGGAGGCTAACGCGCCTTCCCTACTCCTTATTATCCTACTATTATAGTATAGTAGACTATAAACTTAGCCTTAGTAGTATCTTCTATCTTTACGGCCGAGCTAATAGCTAAAAAATATTATATAGTAAGCTACCTAGCTTCTATCTAGCTATATTATAATATTATAGATTTTATTATATATTAAGGCATAAATAGAAGTTTGCCCCTTAGTTTTAGAAAGATATTAAAGGTACTTATACCTATTACGTAATAATAGGAATTCTATTCAGCTATTTATTAACACTAATTATTAGCTAGTCCTCTTACCGGCACTAGTAGGGAAGAGGGCCGATCCGCTCCGGCTATACCCTTGTTTTTATAGCGCGTATTTAGCTAGCGCTATGTAACGGCCTATATCCTAAATAGTATATAGCTATAATAGAATATATATATATATGTTAGGCCGCTACTTTCTTAGGATAAAGAAGGGAGCGCGGGTATAAATATATTTGCCACTAGTTAGCATACCAAAAAGCTTTTATTAGGCTTACGCGTATAGCTATTAAGCACTATTACTAAGATCTATTAGTTGACAGGATTACTATAGTATTAGGCCGAAATATTATTAGTACTATGCTAACTGGACAAAGTAAGAAAAAACTAATAATTATTTTGGTTTAATATAATATTAAAGTGCTAGTGCTTACTATAGAATGCTAAAATCTAATAATTACCTATATCCCCTACTTGTCTAGTTAGCATATCAACCCCTAGTTAGCGTAGTACTAACAATATTTTAGCCTAATACTATAGTAGTTTATATGGCCCGTTTTATACTATAGCTAATAATAAGTATATAGCTATTGCTAGGTAAATCTTAAAAGACCATTATAAGGTGTAAATTGTTATAGACGCTTTAAGTATAATGTTATGACTACTTAGAGAGGAGTTAAAAGAAGCTAGTTAGTTAGTATAGGTATAGTTTAGGATAGAACCCATAGAACCATATAACAAGAAATGGTAGTTAGGTTATATAATGTAATCTATATAATCTATAAGATCTATTATAGAGTAAATAGAGTAGATAGAGTATATAGAACAACGACTTTCTTAAAAGTATAGATGTGTATTTAAAGGACCACAGTTCCTACCTAGATAGTTTCCTTCCTTGTAGTAAATCTTAGAATAGTTAATCTGTTGGGTAACCACTCTACTAGTTATTAGTACTTAAGTTATTAACTTCCTGTTTACCTATACACCTAGCCTAATAATAAGTCTACCATAGTATTTCCTACAAGGCTTCGTTATATATTTACTTCTACAGTTATAGTATTAATAAAGTTAAATAATATACCACTAAAAGTACTAGTTATAACGCCGTCTACAGTAACTATAACCTTAGGGTTAGAAGGAGATACCAATATAAGAGATACCAATTCGCAGCTAGTTATAATAAGTTAGTTATAGGAAATAGTTAATTAATTAATAGACAATAATTAAATATTTAAAGACTGAATTAATGGAATTAGAGCAGCTAAGGTTAAGCTATCGTTAATTAAGTGATTTTTAGGAGAGAAGTTAAAGCTTAAGGGATTCCTTATATAGATGCACTTTAAGGTTATATAAAAAGGGACGAAGTTGGCAATACCTATAGACTAAGTGGCGTACGCAGGATTGTTTCTAATAGGAAGAGTACTTAAATGGTTTAAATTTTACCTTACTAAAATCCAAATAAACGGAATAATAACTACTAATTAGGAAGTATGGTATATGTTTACTAACTAGAATGGATTTATAGAAAGGTTAATATAGATATTTAGGGATTTAGAAGCAATAACTATAGCGGAAAGAAAGCTTTAAGGTTTAGTATAACGCACTTTAGCAATTGAGTATATAACGCAGTTTTAAACCCTTATAATATAGGTTAAGTAGAATAATAAGGCGCTTATAGCACAGTATAAATAGGGACTTAAGGCTAAAGTCTAGGACGCGATTATCCTAATAGAAGATACGGATACGTTAAGAGAATTAATTAATTAATTAAGATTAATAATAGGATCTATTAGAGGGAATAAGCTAAGAAAGGGCAAGATAGAGTTTTATAGTTATATAAGGCATAGAGCACGCATTAACAGACACAAAGTTATAAATTATAGAATGGCGGACTAGAGCTAATAGACCTAAGCGGTATTAAAGAATCTAAAAGATGGAATAAGAAACTATAAAAACTTAGAGGTTAAGGATTAAGTGATTATAGGACTAAGGAGTAGAGGCCAAACTAGAAATCTTAACAGTAGAAGACGTTTAGGTGTTAGCGACTCGGTCAATCGAGGCACGAGCACGGCAAGAAGGTCGCGCAAGCCTATATAATTGGATTGTCTATAAACAAGGATCCAAAGCTAAAGAAAGGAAACAAGAAGAACGGAAGCACCGCTTAAAGTTATATACAATCTTCTGGTCACGTGATGGCAGTTTGCGGCAATTTGCCAGTGCCGTAATATTACCCCCCCCCTCTGAAAAAGCCTGCCCTTAGGCTTTGTATGTCCGTATTACCCCCGCGGGGCATTCTTATCTTTATGCTCCACTGGTAATTTGTTGTCTTCGCTATGCTAGCACTCCATCTACTTATTTAAGTACTTTGGCGGTCTAGGTTTGTTAGGATAACGGCTATAGAACTCTTGTAACTTATAGGGGCTACCTATAAAATTCTATGTGGGGTACTAGGTAGGGTCTAGATTATATCCTTTCCAACTTATACGGTACTTTAGTGTTCCTTATACAAGTTTACAGGCTAGTATTTCTTCAATTTCCTATTCGTCGTTACTATTAACTTAAATTGGCAGGGGTGGTTTATTCTTTTATCTAGGTAATAGGTTGTTTATAGCTTTCTATAGCTTATCCGGCGAGAATTTAGGGTAGACCTTAATTAAATCCGGGAGCTTTACTTTATATAAGTTGCCTCTCTTTTTAAGAACTTTGTATGGTCCTACCATCTAATAGTCTAGCTTATGGCTAAGCCGTTCTGTTTTTTAGTTCTTTATTATAACCCAGACCTTATCGCCTATAGTAAAGTTAGGCTTACGCCTATACTTATTTACCTGCTGTTCTATTAATTTCTAGGCCTTTTTTAGGTTTATATGGGCTACTTTCTAGGCTTCTTCTAAGCGTTTAGCGTAATGCTAGACTTTCTTATAAGATAGTTTTTCGCATATGGTCCGCGGCCCCTCCGTTCTTTCCTAGTTAAAGCTTATATAAGGTAAATACCCTATTTCTAGCTAAATAGGTGCAAATCCTGTAGAGTTATAGGGTAGGGTAGCCTGGGTGTAGTTTATTAGAGGTAGTAGTTCGGCCTAATTATTCTAAAAGTAGTTAATAAAGGGTTGGAGTCTCTAGTCTAAATACTAGTTTACAATCTCCGTCTAGCCGTCTGTTTGGGGGTGGTATGCCGTAGAAAGCTTTAGCTTAATACTTAGGATCCGGGTAAACTTATTCCAGAAAGCCGATATAAACTATAGGCCATGGTTAAATATAATAGTATTTAGTAGTCCGTAAATTCGGTAGATATAGTAGATATATAGTTAGGCTACCTCCTTCGCATTAATATTTTTATAACAAGGGATTAAGAACGGGCGCTTACTAAAGCGGTCAACTATAACTATTGCCATATTATATCCGTTACGGTTTATAGATAGCTTGTGGAAATCCATAGAGATATACTGCTAGGGGCGCTTTAGTATTAGGAGTGGTTTTAATAGTCCTAGGGTCTTATCTTATGGAATTATAGACCTACGACAGTTGTTACAGTTCCATACATAGCGATTAATATCCATAACCATTCTAGGCTAGTAGTAGTGGTTGCCAATAATCCTACAGGTCTTATTTTTTTTAGGGTGGGCCGTAGAGACCTGGGCATATGCTTTAGTAATAAGCTGAGTCTATAAGTTCTGTTCCTCTACTACTACTAGCCATTCCTAATACTTAAGTAATCCATTTTCGAGGGACTATAGGCTAGTAACGTCCTTTGCCTTTTTACGGTACTCCTGTAGAAAAGGGGCCGTACGATTTGCTTATAGTAGCCTATTAATAAGGTTAAGTTCCGTAGTATTAATAGGGCACATCTCGGCCTTTATAGGGTCTGTATTTAGTTCTACCTATATTTAGGGGTTAAGGTGCTCTAGTTATAGCAGTATCTAGGTCCATAATATAATCTTTACGGCTATCTAGTTATCTAGGTCTTATTTACGCCTTATAAGGGCATCTGCACGGTTAGTTGCGCCTAGCCTATATATAATTAGGAAGTGGAATTAAGATAGGATATCCGCCTAGCGTGCCTACTAGGCCGTAAGGGCCTTTGTTGTTATAAAGTATTCTAAGGCCTTATAATCTAAAACCACCTTAATAGGCTTAGGGGTCCCTTTTAGCTATATACGCCAGTGCTAAAAGCTAGAGATAATAGCCAGCATTTCTTTGTTATGGATATGGTAGTTTAGCTTAGCATCTATTATAGTCTTTAAATAGTATGTAATAGGGTGCTATTCTCTATCTGGTTACTTCTGGGAAAAAATATTAGCTATTATGCTATCTAAGGCATTAGTTTCTAGCATTAAGAGCTATTCTGGGTTAAAGTGGGTAAGTAGGGGAGCCGATACTAGCCGTTTCTTAAGCTTATTAAAGGCCTGCCTACATATGGCGTTAAAGTAGAAGGGCTGGTCTTTCTTAGTAAGATGGTTAAGGGGCTAGGCAATTCTGCTATAGTTCTTAATAAAGTGTTAGTAGAAGTTATAGAAACCTAAAAATAATTATACCCCCTTTATAGTTTGTGGGGATATCTACTAGTTAATTACAGCTATTTTCTTTAGGTCGGCCTTAATTCCGTTTATACTAATAATAAACCCTAGGTACTTTGTACGCTTAACACTAAATTTTAACTTCTTAATATTAGCCTAGAGACTAGCCTCGCGGAGCTATTATAGGACTTTATAGACATATTCCTAACATTCTAGTTTATTCTTAAAGTAGATTATAATATTGTCTAGATATGCTGTGTAGAAGTTATTAAGGTAGTTAAAGAGTATATTATTTATGTACTGCTGGTATGTGGCTGGTCCGTTAGTTAATCTAAAAGGTAGTACTTTATATTTATATAATCTATAGCGGGTCTAAAATATAGTAAGATCTTTAGATCCTAGGTCTATTCTAATTTAGTAAAAGGCCTGGCGGATATTAAGCTTTATAAAAATCTTAGCCTTACTTATATAGGCTAGCGTTTCCTTAAGTAAGGGCAGCGGATATTAGTCTTTATAGGTTATATGGTTTAGTTTATAGTAGTTAATATAGAAACAGAGTCCGCCATTAGGCTTTTTTACAAAGAGAATAGGTGCGGTAAAGGGGACTTAGCTAGGCTCAATAAAGCCCTTATTAAGGTTGTTAATAAGATCCTACTTAGTAGCCTATAGTTTATTAATAGATTGCTGGCGGAGGGGGCTATAGCTAAGGGTATTTTCTTTATCTGGCTTAATCTTAATCTTATAGTTATACGGTTAGTAAGGCGGGAGTATATTAGATACTGCCTTGGAGAATACGTCCTTAAATTCCTAGTATTAGTAGGGTAGTTTCTATTCTACTAGCTCCTTATCTATAAGCTTACTTTCTCTACTAAGCTGGTTATAGGCTAGGGCTTCCTTGTCTTTAATTATCCAGTTAATTTCGTATAAGCTAGTTATAAAGGTAATAGTATTAGGCTGTTTTAAGTTCTAGTAGAACCCTATGGCACTAATACAGCAGATATTAACTAGTGGGAGGTTTGTAGGTTTTTTTACAGGCGTTCCATAGACCGTATTTTGCAGTAAAGGGGTTATAACCCTCCTTAGCTCCTGTTCTATCTTCCATAAGTTATCCTTCTAGTCTATATATTTAGTACAGCGTCTAATATTCCTTGCTACTCTTTATAGCTGTATAGGGCCTAAGCTAGCTGGCTTATTACTAACTTCCTAGGTTTTTAGTGCTGGTAGTGCGACATTAGTAGTCTGGGGGTAGCGTAGTATACGGACCTATTACGGATTAAGCTGTATATCTTTCTTAAAGGCCTAGTCCCTACGCATAGCATTAGCCTAGTAGACAGTGTCTATTTATAGCTGTATAAGATTTTCCATTATAATGCTAATTTCCTTTATAAAAGAAGGTGTTGGGGATAGGGTTTTGGGCTAGATAAGCCGTCTACTTTATATATCAAGCTATAAGCCTAGATAGGCTAGCTATTTTCTTTCTAAGATTATATTATAGCTTCCTAGGTCCGTAATAAGAAAGGGGATATTATACTACCTTTATCTATCTACACGGAGGTAAATCTGTAAGATAGTTATAATAGGTAGTTCTATCCGTCCGTTATACCCGCAAATAGGAATTAGTTTGGGCAGTTCTTTAAGGGGTACATTTAAAAAGTTAGCCAGCTTTATAGCATACTGTATATCTATTAAGGCAAAGGTATTTGCTTTAGAGTTAGCTAAAGTAGAGGTTAAAACTTAATATCCATTGCGGAATAAAGTATAAGGGATAGTGCAGCTTCTTCTACTAACTAGCCGACCCAGATTAATATATAACATATTAATTTCTTTTAACCCTAGAGAGGAGTCTTGCTCTAGGGTTTCTCTTTTTCTAACTCTATATTATTCTTCTAAATTAATAGGACCTCGTTTGTCTTTGCTACTATTGGTGTTACGGACGCTTTAAGTACGATGTTACGACTACTTGGAGAAGAGTCGCAGGAAGCTAGTTGGTTGATATAGGCACGGTCCAGGATGGATCCGGTGGAACCATGTAACAAGGAATGGTAAGCGAGTCACATAATATTATACACGGTGTACAGAGTATACGCAGTATATGTCTACGTATAACACGTATAACACGTACCTTACGTACAAGAGAGGATTTCTTAGGAGTATAGTTGTGTATTTAAAGGACCTTAGTCCCTACCATAGATAGTTCTCTCCTTGTAGTAAATCTTAGAATATAATTAGAGTTAATCTATTAGGCAACCACTCCACTAGTTATTATTACGTTGTTATTTTATTCTTACCTATATACCTAGCCTAATAACAGAACCCATTATAGTTCCTACTATAAGGTTCCGTTATACATTCACTACTAAGGTTATAGTATTAAACAAAGTCGAATAATATGCCACCCAGAGCACTAGTTATAACGGCGTTGACGGCAGCCACAACCTCAGGGCCAGGTGATACCAGTATAGACAATAGGGATTCTCAAGTGGTTACACAAGGTTAGTTATAGGAAATAGTTAATCACTTATAAGACAATAATAGGATACTTAAAGAACGCATTAATAGAATTAGAGCAGCAAAGATTAAGCTACCTTCAATTAAACGATTCTTAGGAAAGAAGTTAAAGCTTAAAGGATTTCTTACGCAGATGCACTTTAAGGTAGTATAGGAAGGAGCGAAGTTAGTAATATTGTTAGATTAAGTAGCCTATGCAGGATTATTCCTAACAGGAAGGGCACTTAAGTGGTTTAAGCCGTATCTCATAGAAATATAGGCTAATAGCATAACAACGACTAACTAGGACGTATGGTATATATTTACCAGTTAGAACGGGTTTGCGGAATAACTAATATAGATATTTAGAGACCTGGAGGCTATAACTATAGCGGAATAAAAGCTTTAGAACTTAGTATAACGCACTTTAGCAATTAAGTATATAACACAGTTTTAAATACTAGCCACGTAGGTTAAGTGGAATAATAGGGCGCTTATAGCACAGTATAAATAAGGACTTAAGGCTAAAGTCCAGAACGTAATTATCCTAATAGAAGATGCGGATACTCTAAGAGAGTTAATAGATTAGTTAATAAAGATTAATAATAGAATCTATTAAAGGGAACAAGCTAAAAGAGGGTAAGACAGAGTTCCATAGTTATATAAGGTGCAGAGTACGCAACAATAGACACAGAGTTAAAAACTATGGAATGGCGCAGAGCTAATAGACCTAAGCGGTACCAAAGAAACCTAAAGATAGGAAAAGAAACCATAGAAACCTAAAGGTTAAGGATTAAGTAATTAAAGGACCTAGGAGTAGAGGCCAAACCAAAAATCTTAGTAGCAGAAGATGTTTAGGCGGACTCTACAGCAAGAAAGATGGTTTAAAGATAGGGCTTATATAAATTGCGGAAAACAAGGTTATTTTGCTAGAGACTATAAAGGTAGTTAGAGTAACTATGCGGTAAAGGGAACTAGGCTAGCAGACGGCACATATATACAGAGGGACGACGGTGCACTATAAGGAATAAAAGAGTATTTAATTAACAGTTTTACGTATTATTATAATAACGCATACCGAATTTATAAGGACGCTAAGTACGGCGCAAGCTATTAGCTATAGGAGCCATTATTATCTAAGTTTAAAGGAACCAACAAACCAGCTCGTAGATCGGACATTAAAAATAATAAGTTTAATATAGGCGAAGCATTTACTAATAATAAGGCAATAAAGGCAGCTTACTAGAAGCATACAAACCTTAAAGAAGTTAAAACAGAAGCAGAGACTAAGACTATTATAGAATAAGGTTTAGTAACAGGTATTACAATACTATTAGATATAATTTCCATCGCTTTATAAGACAATAAAAGTAACATTTAGAAGAAACTAAGCAAGCAGACAACTGCTAGTGCTAGCTTATTACTTAATAAAGGCAAAAGGCTATAGGCTTAAGATTCTTAAGAAGAGATAAAAGAAGCTTAAGATTCTTAAAGTGAGATAAGATACACCTAAGGACCCACAACGGACGAAAACCAATAGAAAAGGGCAGTAACTTAGTTTAGTAACAAACAAATAAGTATAGGACGCAAGTTTAAGAACTATAAGTTTAGAGAATAAATAAGAACGTTAGCAATCCTAGGTAAATATAATATTTAGCCTAAAGATTAAATAGTTAATACCAGGATTAAAAAGCAAGACGACTACAAAGATCTAGCTATAAGACGCAGAAAATAAGAAACTATAAATAAGTTTAGGACAAGAATCATTATATAGCAAGAGCAAAAGCTAGACAAGAGGTTAGCTATACTAGGTTATATAAGAAATAGAGCACCTATATAAAGAGTTACTAATAGGCCGAGTATAGGGACACCTAGGGCAAAATAGTTAGATAAATTAGAATAAGAAGAGGATCTAGATATTCTAACTAGGTTTAAAGAAAGACATACTAAAGGATATTATAATATAGTAATAACAAGGTACTTTCTAATGGATAAACCATACACACTAAACCAGTTGTATGGAAAGTGGTATAGGCAACAACATAATAATAAATAGGAAGATTTTTATATATAGCTAGACAAAAAAGTTATCCAAGACTAACCTATTACGGAAAAACGCATAAGTTATATTAAAGGAGTATTAATTATAATATTAAGGAACCTAGAAGAAGGATCTAAGGACTAGAGAAGTAAGCAACAAATCTTAATACCCGCAGTAGAGATACTAGTGGTTAGGTTAACTAGGTATAGGTTTAAACTTAAGAATAAAAACAAACCAAGAGTTAACCTAAAACATATAGCGCATTATATACTATTATGGATAGCTTATATGGATAACATATATAACATGCATAGAGCACCAAAAGATAAGAACCAGAAGTACCCAGCAAGAATATATTAGGCACTAGAGGAAAAGCGGTTTAGAAATACTAAGTATATATATAGTTAGCACCCAGTAGAAGTATAAGGTTAAGAAGACTTAACACTTTAACTAGGAAGATTCCTTACGGAAGAATACCTAGATAGATAACAGTAGTAGAAGTGCCTAGAGAATACTTATCTATAGTATATAGAGGAGAAGAAACAAACTAAGTATTAGCCAAGGTTAGACTAAGTATAGGCAGGATCTAGTAGCTAATAGTTAGGAAAAAGGGAGGCGTATAGGACTAGAGGGAACTAGTATTAGAGCCTTAGACCCTTAAAGGAATTTAAGGATAATACCTAAATTTAAGAGCTAAGTGGTAAGATTAGCAGTTTAAAGTATTAGTAGATAATAGAGTAACTAGAAACCACATATCACCAAAGGCAGTAGAAAGGATAGGGTTACTATATAGACAAAAGAAACACCTATATCTACTTATAACGATTTTAGGAGATTAGATAGCCTATAAAGGAGGTATTATTAATCTTAAAACAGGACCTATTTAGATAACTATTAAAGGGAGACCAGTTAGAATGTCTTTTAATATCCTACCATTAGGATAGGATAAGGCAATACTAGGAATACCTTAGTTATAGAAATATAATCTAAAGATTAATTAGGTTATAGGTTAGGTTAATATTAAGAATATATAATGGTATAAAGTGTAACAGTAAACCAAGTTGGTATAGTACTAAGTTAGAGCGATATATAAAGAGACTAAGCAAGGCTTAAGTTATATACCAAAGAGATACCACAAATATAGTAAAAAGTTATGGTCACTAGAAAGTGAAAAGCTGTTAAAGCATATAGCATAGGACTATAAGATAGAATTAGAAGAGGGAACAAGTCCAAAGTTCTTTCCAATCTATAAGCTTACTAAAACAGAGTTAGTAGCGCTTAAGGAGTTTATTTAGGAGAACTTATAAAAGGGATATATTAGACCGTTATAGTTATTAGTAGGATATCTAGTACTATTTATCCTAAAGAAAAACGGAAAACTTAGGATGTATATAAACTACAGACAGTTAAATAGCATTACTAGAAAGGATAGGTATCCTTTACCCTTAATTAGCGAAATCTAAGATAGGATAGGTAACGCAAAGATCTTTACAAAAATAGATCTAAGATAGGCGTACTATTAGATTAGGATTAAGAAAGGCAACAAATAGAAGGCAGCCTTTAGGTTAAAGGAAGGACTATATAAACCATTAGTTATATAATTTGGGCTTATAAACGCACTAGTAACATTCCAGAAGCGAATTAATAGTGTATTAGAAGAACACCTAGATAAATTTGTTATAGTATACCTTAACAATATTATTATCTACTTAGAGAGTAAGGAAGAATATAGAGAACACGTTAAATAGGTTTTAAAGAGACTACAAGAAGAACAGATGCTAGTAGTAATTAAGAAATGCAAGTTTTTTACCTAAAAGACCGATTTTATTAAATTCATTATTGAATTAGGCTAACTTAGTATAGATCCAAAAAAGATTAAGGCTATAGTGAATTGGTAAGAACTAGAGAACGTTATGCAGTTAAAATCATTCCTAGGGTTTTGTAATTACTATAAAAGGTTTATAGCGCAATAGTTATAGAATATTAAGCCATTTACGCGGTTAACAAAGAAAGAGAAACTATAGGTATAGGGAAAGGAGTAATAAGAACTATTTAAGAGAATTAAAGAGTTATTTACCTAAGAGCTAGTTCTTAAGATCTATTAACTAGGTCTAGAGACGGTTATAGAGATGGATATATTAGACTTTATATTAGGGGCATACTTTATATAGAAATATTAAGATGGATGGCACCTAGTAGTATACTATAGTTAAAAGATAACACTACTAGAGTTAAACTATAATATCTATAACAAGGAGTTATTAGGTATAGTAGCAGCACTTAAAAAATAGAGAGCATTTTTATAAGGCACAGAGAAACCATTTATAGTTAAGACGGACTATAAGAACCTTATAGGATTCCTAACAACAAAGAAACTTAACCAAAGACAGGTTAGATAGGCGGAAATGCTTATAGAATACTATTTTGAAATTTAGTATACCAAGGGTATAGATAATATACAAGCAGACGCTCTAAGTAGAAAGGCTGAACTATAAAGTAATAAAAAGCTATTGGGAGCTTTGTTATAAAAGGATTAAGATAGATTAATTAGGTATAATTATCTAAAGATTATAGTAACTAAAGAAAGTCAGATCTATAAATTACTAGAGAGTGATTAAATATAGAAGATCTAAGAAGCATAGGTAGAGGATCTAGACTTAGAGCAATATAAAAATAGAGAAGCAACATATATGCCTAAGTCTATTACAGAAGAATTTGTTAAGAAATTCTACAAGGGAATAATACAAGGACATAATAGAGCTATAGGCTTAGTGTTAAGACTTTAAAAAGAGTACATTATTTAAGAAATCTAGGGACTAGCAAAATAAGTTATAAAAAAATATCTAGATTGCTAAAGAAATAAACCAACAAGGCACAAGCTGTATAGAGGGCTATAACCTATTAAAGTACTAAAAAGACCATAGGAAGTTATATCGTGGGACTTTATTATTAAGTTACTAAAGTTAAGAGATCCTATTATAGGACAAGATTATAACGCGATTTTAGTAATAGTGGACAAGCTAATAAAGTAGGGATACTTTATAGCATACACTAAAGAAATATTAGCAGAAGATATCACTAGAATCTATATAAAGAAAGTATTCGCAAGATATAGAGCACTAGATAAGATTATATTGGATAAAGATCTAAGATTTATAATAGTATTTTAGGAAGTGTTTCTAGCAGAATAAGAAGTTCGCGCAGTAATATCTATAGCATATTATCCGCAGATAGACGGATAAACGGAAAGACTAAACTAGACACTAGAACAGTATCTAAAGCATTATATTAATTATATATAGAATAATTAGGTATTGTTATTACCAGTTATATAGTTTGCATACAATACAACACTATAAGAAGGAATGGGGACATTACTATTTAAGGCGAATTACGGATACAAGCCAAGAATATTATTATCGCCACATTAAGCAAAAAAGACGAGTAGCACAGCTAAGTATAGAATAGAGACGTTAATAAATCTTTATGCAGACCTTAAAGAAACAGCTAAACTAGTACAAGAATGAATAAAAAGGTACTATAATGCTAAGAGATCTAAGGGACCAGATCTTAAGGAGGGAGATAAAGTATAGCTACTATATAAAAATTTCAAGAGTTAACGACTAAGTAAGAAATTAGACCATATTAGACTAGGACCTTTTAAAGTTAAGTAAAGAATTTTATTGGTCACATATAAGTTAAACCTACTAGCCAAAATAAAGATCTACCCTATATAATATATCGTAATGCTAGAGCTAGTATACGGGAATATTAAGCCACCAGTCTATAAGGCAGACACGTATAGAGGATAAGAGGAAGACAAATAGCAAGTTTCAAAGATTATTAATTATAAGGATGTAGATAATAAAATGTGGTATAAAGTAAAGTAGATAGGCTATAGTAAGACTACCTAGGAACCACTAAGCAACCTAAGAAACGCTATAGGAAAGGTATAGGAGTATTAGAAGAGAGCAGGTCAGGTAATATTAATAAAGAAGGATCGCCAAAGAATGAGTCACCTAAGGGGGACCCAAGAGGAGCAATTACTGAGCTACTCGGAGTTGTTTCCCTTATAGGAGGAGAGCCAGTCCTTTTATTACCTAGCTTAGACAAACCCTATTAAACAAGTTTCTACTTCTTAGAATAAACCTTCTTGTAAACCTTTTTAAGACGGGTTAACCGAGCAAACGCAACCTACTAAGACTTAAAGGAGCGACGTTAAGCCTTAAGGGCCCAAGCAGTCTCTTTAGCAGAACGGTAGAGTTTGGCGCGTGCGGCGGCCAACTTAGACTTAAGCTTTGTAGCGGCAGATTAAACACGAGACCCTATAATAGGTTACTTAGGGAACTAGAAGACTGTTAAGAGTTATAGGACGCGCATACTTAGCGTTAGAAATAGAGTGAACATTATAGGACAATTAAATGTTTGCTTTAGTGCACTCTGAGCAAAATAAGGGTTATTAAGACGAGGGACTTGCTATTACAACACATACTAACCCCGCTTTTGCACAACGAGAATATAGAGACAACATTATCTCACCAAGTAACAGTATGGCAGCCATAGTGCGAGCATAATGTTGCGCTTATAAAGAAGAAGAAGCTTTAGGTATAATAAGCAAGGATATTAACCAGACTAATTAAACGGATATTATACCTCTAGTGGACAACTTAGAGATATTAGGAATCTTTAAGGATGAAGATAAAGAGAAGGGAGATAGTGTTACGGACGCTTTAAGTACAATATTATAACTACTTAGAGAAAAGTTGCAGGAAGCTAGTTAGTTAATATAGGCATAGTCTAGGATAGATCTAGTGGAACCATATAATAAGGAATGGTAAGCGAGTTACATAATATTATACATGGTGTACAGAGTATACGCAGTGTACATCTATGTATAATACGTATAACACGTACCTTATATACAAGAGAGGATTTCTTAGGAGTATGGTTGTGTATTTAAAGGACCTTAGTCCCTACTATAGATAGTTCTCTCCTTGTAGTGAATCTTAGAATACAATTGGAGTTAATCTATTAGGCAAC
>Ga0307507_10004031_pt1 | contig 26935 bp, 15 predicted proteins | sample 7_EM_MG_FD_207223 | JGI IMG/M metagenome (GOLD analysis project Ga0307507, IMG submission 207223) | Populus trichocarpa ectomycorrhiza microbial communities from riparian zone in the Pacific Northwest, United States - 7_EM | ecosystem: Host-associated > Plants > Roots > Unclassified | place...
GCAAGTTCCGGGAAAGACCGGACGGGACGACAGAATGCCGTCCGTCCTCGTCTTTGATTCTTACTTGTCGGGCAACTTTAGAAAATGACCGGACGGGACGACAAACTGCCGTCCGTCCTCGTCCTGGTTCAGGACGGACGGACTGCCCCGTTGAGAACACTGGCTCCATTTGGCTGCTAAAAGTGGCCACCATAGTGTCGTGGGGCTGCTTTTAGAGCGAACAGACCTCTGCCCTGACGCATTAGATGTGTATCTCCGAACACCACTTTCTTGGGCTGCCGGGAACGGGCACTTCGAAGTTGTTGAACTGCTTTTATACTGGGCTCATGCTGACCCCGACTCTGCTGACGCTTATGGCCGGACTCCGCTTTCTTGGGCAGCTGGGGCTAGGTCCGAAGAGGTGGTAATTCTTCTTTTGAGCCGGGGCGATGTTTCCGGTGACATTGTCGATATCGATGGCCACACTCCTCTCTTCCATGCTGCCAAGAGCGGCTGCAGGGGAGTTGTGGGGCTGTTACTTAACCGGTGGGATGTAAACCCAAAGCGGCAAGACAACAACGGCCGAACAGTACTCTCTTGGGCTGCCAGGAATGGCAAAGAGGAGATTGTCAATATCTTACTAGAGTGGACAGATATCCACCCGGATTTTCCAGACCACCGCGGCCGAACGGCGCTTTCTTGGGCTACTGGGGAGGGTTATCGGAAAGTAGCTGAGCTACTCTTAACCCAGACTAGTGTCAATGCCGAATCTCTGGACAGCGAGGGGAGGTCGCCACTGGGTTGGGCTCTTAAGACCGGTAATGAAGGTGTGGTGGTTGTTCTGCGAGAATGGACTGATCAGCCTAGTAGGGAAGTGGGAATTGAGGTATTGCAAAACCAGCTCTAGGACTCTAGAATATAAGGTTTGTACATCGCATTTCTCCTAGTCATCGGCTTGCCACCCCCGAAGGGCTGTCAAATCTCTATATACTCGTGTTTATTTTACTTTTTGGTATTTCCTCGGGTCCTCTGTTTTCCTACGATTCAGGCTATATAGATTGAACTACTCTAGTGTCTTGGCCATAGAGTTGATATTGGGTGCGCTATCTTTTCACTTTTTGTATCATAACATTTCGACCAGTTGATGTGGTAGCGCAAGCTAGAACATAGTTCAAGTTTAATCTATTCCTTTTTCGGTAAATCCTCTTTTGCCAGAGGTTTTCTCCTTCATGGCGCGAAGAAGTATGCCAGTTTGAGAACTGCCCCTCCACAAACTGCCTACCCCGCAAAAAATTTCACGCCATGTATCTCGAAAGAGTAGAATCCTCACCAACGATTGTGTAATAGAGTTCGAAGAAGTATGGCATAGTGTAGAAAAATTCGTAGGGTGAGAGTGTAAACAGCCCCAAGACGGATTTTGAACCGAGGAAGCAAGAGTTTTATCACAAATTTTAACTGGCGCCAACAGTTAATGGAAAAATTCGGTCTCAGGGTTTTTGCCCGTTCAGGCTCTAAAGATTCTTGCACCCTAAGCTTCTGTATCTTATAAGTATCAAAGCGTGAATAATAAATTTTACGGTAAAGGCCTCCCCACTTTTATGTTTTTTCCCTCCCGTACCACCCTTTTATTATATAATCTTAAGTCAATCAGATAAGTTAGTAATAATTTAATAATATGTCCAATATGATAAATAGGTATTAACCGCCAACAGTTAAATGCATAATATTATTGTATACCATAATTTAATTTAAGGCAATATTATTGAATCATATGAATAGTAAAAATGCTGTTTTATAATTACAAGTATAGTAAGAGAAAAGCTAAGACAGATTTGATATTGTTGTAATCAAAAAAATATGCTAGTATAAACTATGAGGCAAGAATACATTAAAGGTACTTAATCTATCTACTTTGTAGAATTCAAACCATATACAAAGCCAGAGTGAAATCCCAGAGAGAGAGAGCAAGCCCAGAGAGAGGGAGAGAGCTAGAGGAGGAATAAGAGCTGGAGTAGAAGTGTTGATAGGATGAAAACAAGATAGAAACTGGATGGTGGAAGCGCAAGAGAGGGTTGTCAGTTACTACTGATTATTGTAAAATGGATAAAAAACCGATTAATTAATTGTCTTGGTTATCTAATTGGCTTAATATTATGTAACAAAAGGGTGGTATGGGAGGGATGGGTGGTACGGGAGGGAAAAAACATAAAAGTGGGTGGTATTGGAGACCTTTACCGTAAATTTTATGCCTGAGGCTCCATACCGCACCCACCCGGTGTAGGCCTCCCTTCGGGACTCGAGCCGAATGTGCATGGCCAATTTTTAGATGATACCCCCGGACAACTCACAAAGGATATTGAGAACACACTGCTAATCTAAACTTCGATTGGTAGTAACCCCAGGACCCAGACACCCAATTCACCTTGACCCCTGGCAGTTTTTTAACCGTCGAGTATTACGTGATATCCTACCCATGATCCCCTAGAATTCCCCACCAGACCGTCACCAGTGAATCACATTATCAGTCCACTACACATTTGTTTATTTCCAACGGGCTGGCGGAATTGCGAATGCTAATTTAGCGATATCTGACATGTCGAGAAACGGGGGGGGGACTCAGCCTCCGTCTCTAAAACCTAGGGATCAGGAAGAACAAGAGATTTATGGCACAACTAATGATATTCTGGCCCCATTGTGCAGATTTTGCTACCTAGAGGGACTAGAATGAGAACCAAAATGCTCGTCAAGTTCATGCTGACATATTTGACCATTATTGAAAAGTGCACTGTTGAGAACCGGGGGTACCGGCAGTCCACCCCCCATTCCCCCAGCAGAATAAATCTAGAACCTTCCTATTAGACAAATGCCTTTCTTTGTCGTCATAATTCCTTGCTTATGCTTAAGCACTATCTCCTGGGCTGGCAAGACATTGAAAATTTCGTGCCACCCCTGCAAGTATTTGAGACAGCGGTTAATAAGCAACTTTTTGTTAATGATTCAAGTTTTGCAGACGTGTAGACTTCAGAACACGGCTAATATTGGCCACATGACCACACATACGCTGATATCACTGAGGAATACTGAGGTTGGGGCCTCTGTGGCCCCTTAGTCATCTATGTCTCCAAGTCTGACAGGGGTGGCACCAAATTTTCAATGTCTTGCCAGCCCAGGAGATAAAGGGATAGGGTTACTACCAGCAACTCGAGTACGGTACATACTCCCTTCCGAGCTAGAATACATCTGCTCCTCCCTTCCCTACGAGTACACCTGCCTCGGCAAAGCATCTAACGGCCTGCCTAGTGCTTCACCCACCCGTGTAACGCAAGGCACCTAGTTAGGGTAGTGCTGGTAAGCAAAACTCACTTTGTGTCAACTTTATCCAAAACTCCTAAATTGGGAATAGCCTCTCCCCAGGAGTGCCGGGTAGAATTGATTTATGGCCTTCATTGCCTGAGGTCTTGCAGGAACTCGTTGCTATGGCTAAAGTTAGAATCAAGAATGTTGCTTGACTTATCAGTATCCTTATCAAACGCCCACCACGATACTCGAGTCGTACAAGAACCACTGACGCCGATCCCGAAGCCCCTAAAAAAAAAGTAATTAGAGGCTCTGCGGTGGGAGCCTCGGGAGCCTGCATCGAAGCTTGGCATTAAAAGAAGCGCACATTCAGTACGAAACCAAAACCACCTCTCGCAGTATCATACTCGGATTGATCGCTAAGCTCACGTGATTTTATCTCTTTCACTGACCAGACACCAGTTATGTATGAGTACGATATGCAGGTGCCAATATTTGCCAAGCCACTCTGAGGGCGCTGCCTCGCCGAGGGCCTGTCTAGAAGTCCCCAGCATGTGCGGACCGAACACAGGGGAGATCCTGGGGGCGGAATTTAGTTCTATATGGCCTCTCAGGTGCGCACAGGCAGTCTGCCATACAAAATTCTACTTCCAGGATCCCCCCAGTGTTCGGTCCGTGCATGCTGGGGACTTGTATTCTTAAAGCATCACTAGTTGGTGTCGCTCACCAAATTGTTCATTGCGCCATATTTTTCGTATGCCTTTAGGTACGTTATCAGCATTCCAGGGAAAGCTTAAAGTGAATTAACTATGAAATAGTTAAAAAGAGCTACTACCAAAAGAAGTATCGGATTCCAGCCAGAATCTATATCTTCTACATGCTCTGCAGCTAGCCTCCCTCTTGTCAGAGTTTTTGTCTGTTGTGCCGTATTTTTCGGTATGCCCCCCGGCATCATACGTTAATCTAGTGCTCGAGTATTCCTAGATCTCCCATGAACTTTGGCCAGAGATAGGTTTTAGCCGGCTGGTGTCATACCTGGTTGGACCCACCTCCGTGCAAGCTCAGCCTTGTCTACACAGCATGGAGCTTTTGTAACCTGCCCTCTAAAACGAGGCAATATCATACAAACTGTTCCCCGCACCTCCATCGGATCGCGCCTCCTAACTTACCCCCTTGTCAAACCAATACTCAATTACTTTTAACTCCAAGTTTCTAAACGGCTACTTTACCTTCAAAACATCTAACTTTACATAAGACATGGAGCAACAACTTAGGACCTATATGAGCCAAAATGCCAACAGTTTCAACGTCATAAACGCCACGGATGACAGGCTAAGGATCTTCACATGGATATCGTCACTCGAATCATGGAAACGACATCGCGATCTCTCGGCTTCCCGTCTTGGAGGGGTAGGAGGCTGGGTTCTAGAGACTCCCGAGTTCCGGGAATGGCGAGACTGTGATAACGGAGAGCCAAATAGGGTTTTGCTCTGTTGTGGAATCCCAGGAGCCGGGAAGACTTTCATCTGGTATGGTGGTGTTTAGCTCGCTCGTACCATTCCCTCCCCTACCTAACACAGCAGTCGCTGACTTATGCCGTGATGTATTCCAGCTCACTTGTCACCGACCATTTATGCGATAGCAAAATTGCGCCAAACATTGGGGTAGCATGCCTATACTGCGATTATAGTGGGCGGAAGGAACAGACACCTGTGAGCATGATTAGTAGCCTGTTAAGACAGTTTGTGACGGGAATGCCGGAAATCCCCGAGGAATTGACCCAGGCTTTCAGGGCGGCGAAGGGGCATCTTGGTGGACGAGCTCTTAAGGTGGAAAGGATTATCGATATTTTCCCCAAGGTTCTCAAATATTTTGACCGAACCTTCATCTGTATCGATGCATTAGACGAGTTCCGCGTGGAGGATCGAGCCGTGTTTCTCCAATTGCTGAAAAAAATCATTAATAAATCTCGCAACACCCGGTTATTTCTTACCGGCAGGCTACACATCCGGCTGGAGATAGACAGGCAATTCAATCGGCCCTTTACCACCATCACTATACATCCTACACACAACGACATCAGACAATATCTGACCGTAAAGCTGGATAACGACTTCGGAGATGGCGCAATGGATGATGAATTAAAGGAGGAAATCATAACGACAATTTCAAGGAAAGATTCTGAGATGTCAGTGTTCTATCGATTCCCCATTGCTGATCTTCACTGACCAGCCTATGATAATCGTAGTTTTCTATTGGTCGCCCTACACATTGATGCAATACTCGGGGAGATAACTATCGGCGGGCGAAGAGAAAAGCTCCACCAGATTGGGAATGACCTAAGCGATGCCTATGGTGCGACCATCGATAGAATAAAGGCGCAGTCAAGGGAGAGGTCAAGATCAGGGATGGCAGCATTAATGTGGATATCTCTGGTGGAGCGACCGCTAAGCATTGGAGAATTATGCCATGCTCTGGCAGTGAAAGTTGGTACCTCAGACTTGGACCCTGAGAAGGTTCCATCAATACAGAGTGTACTCGGATGCTGCCTTGGGCTGGTGACGGTCGACCAAGAGACTTCAACGGTGCGACTGATACACGCAACCTTACAAGAACATCTTCAAAACCAACCGGACATTTTCGAAAGCCCACATACTACCATTGCCGAAGTCTGCTTAAGCTATCTCGGGTTTCAATCTCTACAGAGACTTTCGATGCCTCTGGAAGAGAGTTCTTCAGAAATACACACCACTTCAAACTATATCTCAACAAGACTCTTATTTCTCGAATCAGTCTCAGCCAGGCTTCCCTTTCTTGAATATGCCTCCTGCTATTGGGGAATCCATGCCCAGAAAGGGCTAACCCCTTCTATCGAACAGAGTGCGATTAACCTTCTCAGCCAATACCCCGACTCTATGGCTGCGAAGGTATTCCTAAGAAAAAATGATTCCGGTCGGTGTCCGAAATGCGACTCGGATGGATTTAGTGGATTACACTATGCTTCATGGACCGGAATCTATGAAATTGCTGCGGCATTGCTTCGGACGGGAAACTACAAAGTCAATCAGAAAGATGCAAGTGGTCGTACACCTTTGAACCTCGCAGCTCGGAATGGACAAGAAGAGGTGGTTGAGATGCTACTAGAACGCCCGGATGTTGACCCTGATTCGGCAGAAGAGGACGGTCGGACACCGCTTTCTTGGGCTGCTGATCACGGGTATGAAGGGGTGGTGAGGCTACTACTCAATCGACCGGATGTCAATCCTAACTTGACAGAAAATCAGTATGGCCAAACACCACTTTTGTTAGCCGCTAAGCACGAACATAGCGGAGTGGTGAAAATTCTCTTAGACCGAGCCGATATCAATCCTGATTTAGCAGACAACCGCGGTCGAACACCTCTTGCGTGGGCCGCTGTGCGCGGATATGAAGGAATGGTGAAAATTCTTCTAGATCGAGCCGATATCAATCCCGATTTAGCAGAGAATAATGGCCGAACACCACTTTTTTGGGCTGCTGGTTATGGACATGGAGGAGTGGTAGGGCTGCTGCTGAATCGAGCCGATGTCAGCTCAATTTCGACAAACAGCGGTGGCCAAACAATACTCCATTCGGCTGCCAAAAGTGGCCATCATACCGTCGTGAGGCTGCTTTTGGAACGGACAAACCTCTGCCCTGACGCATTAGATATGTATCTCCGAACACCACTTTCTTGCGCTGCTGGGAATGGACACCTCGAAGTTATTGAACTACTTTTAAATTGGACTGATGCCGACCCCAGCTCCGATGACATTTATGGTCGAACGCCACTTTCTTGGGCAGCGGAAGCTGGGTGGGAAGAGGTGGTAGCTCTTCTTTTGAGCCGAAACGATGTTTCCAGTGACATTGTCGATATCGATGGCCAGACTCCTCTCTTTCACGCTGCCAGCAATGGCCACAATGGGATTGTGGGACAGCTACTCAACCACCGGGATGTAAACCCAGAGCGGCAAGACAACAAGGGCCGAACAGTACTCTCTTGGGCCGCCGGGAATGGCAAAGAGGAGGTTGTCAATACTTTACTAGAGTGGACCGACATCTCTCCGGATTTATCAGACCACTATGGCCGAACTACACTTTCGTGGGCTGCCGGGGAGGGTCATCGGAAGGTGGTTGAACTGCTCTTGACCCGGACTGATGTCAACGCCGAATCTATGGATATTGAAGGGAGATCGCCGCTACGCTGGGCTCGTGAGAACAGGAATGTGGATGTGGTGGCTGTTCTCAGAGAGTGGAATGGCCGGCCTAGCAGGGATGTGGGAACTGAGGGATTTCAAAGCCAGCTTCTGGACCTTAGAATATAAGTTTTACATATTGTATTTTCTACCATGTATTGGTCTATAATCTCCTCAGGCGCTATCAGTCGTTTATATACTATAGTAATTTCTTTTTATTTACTCTAACCTTTTATTATTCTATCATTCTGATTATATAAAATGAACTCCTCTGGCATCCGGGCCATAGAGTTGCTATTGGGCAGGCTATCTTCTCGCTTCTTGTATCGTATTGAATAAATAGACCGGTCGATGTCGTAGTGCAAGTTAGATCATAATCCGAAATCTAACCCATTCTTGTCTCGCTAGACACCTTCCTGCAAGCCGTCGGCTCTTACTGGTAGAGAGTAAGTACCATAAAAACTCGAATAATCGGACCATGTACTACAGTAGGATGTCCGAGGTTCCCTCCTCCTCCGGAATAGGGGGCGAAAATTACACCAGAAATCTGCCTCCCCGAGACAAAACAAAAAAGGAAAATAAACGCTAGACCTTACTAAGAGAGGCGACTCCAACGCCCCAGCACAAGGTCCGGTATGGAAGCTTGGGGGCCACCGGCCACAAGAGCCCCCCGTGCAAACAGGATCCCACGCCACGTATCTGTACTGTGCAGGTAGAACCCTCACCAACCATAGTGCAATAGCACCGGAAAAACTATAGTACCAGCATGGTGCAGGAAATTTTAAAGGCTGAGAATTTAAACATACCCGAAAATGGATTTCGAGGAGAGAAATTGGGAGTTTTATAATAAACCAATTTTAAGCTACGGTACCAGAGCCTCCCGACTAGAGTCAAACGGCTAAGTTACCCGCTCAGCCCTAAAGATTCTTGAGGGTGTCATGCCAAACAGGCCAGTTACTAAAGGGGGTGATGCAAGTGCCGAATTTTCTATTGTTTTTTCAAATACAAGTTTGTGAGGAGAGCTGTGTCCGATCTTCGAACTGGTTGTGAATACCCAACCAGTATAGTATGGCAAGAGATTTCTGTTGAAAATATTCAATACGAAGGCAATGATTTACGATTAGGGTTTTACGCAGCCGAGTGGAACGGCTGATGTGGAGACACTATGTTTGTATTATGCTGAGAGAGAAACCGTAATTGATAGTGTTGGGTTGAATGAAGGAAAGACTTAAGGAAGAAAATGAAGTGAGAGAAGAAGACAAGCGAGAGAAAGAACCGTGAGGAAACAAGGAGAAACAGACAGGGGTGTGACAGCGTTTTCTTAGCTTGCGCGTCCTGTCACTAGTGCATACGTATAGCGATTGGGCCTTCTGGTGCGGGCAAATCCCGCACTGGCACATCCCGCAGTTGCACATCCCGCATCAAGTGCGACCATAAACCTGCGATTTCCAACAATTTCGGGGAGGCCATCTACGAGTGATTTCTTGTGATAACAAGTTCCCGGCCTCGAGAGTGCGGGTTCTGGTTGGCGCTTATGAATATCGTGTCTAGTGTCCCTTTTTACGAGTTGCGAAATTCTGTGTGAAGGGGTCTAAAGGGTTACAAACGCATAGGGTGGACATCCGGTACCGACCTTTTGATCTGGGGGACTGCCCTCGGGGGATTTAAAGGACTCACAGTGCCGCATACTTAGGATGCGCCGAGATAACAGTTGCTTTATTGGAGATGAAGAAATGGGATGTGGAGGCAACTGATTTCCATGGTACACGTAATGCAGCACTCATCTGGGCTGCTAGGAAGGCGCACGAGGGTGTTGGGAAAATACTACTCGGACAAGACGGCGTCAACCCCCACAAGCAAGAGATGTATCGCTAAACACCGCTCTAGCAGGCTGTCTGCAACGGGCATGAGGGAGTGGTAGAGGACGTTCATAGTGGGGTTGTTTGTTTCAGCGCGGAGTTACCCTCCACACAACAAAAAAAAATACTTGCGCTCCATACGAATAGTCTCTAAGCTAACAAACAATACCAGACTAACTTATCGGCTGGGTGGCAATGGGACGAGTGATTTCTTGTGATAACTGATTTCCAGTCCTTGAGAGCGGGGTGGGTTTAGCTAATGCTTACAAATATCGCGCACAGTATGCCTTCCCTATGGACCGCACAATTCTATGCGAAGGGAGTTTAGAGAGTTATAAAGGGATGGGGTTGCTGTCCAGCTACGATACTCCCTCTTCGAAGCTAGAATATATACCCCCCTAACCCTATTTAGCTAGTGGCAACCCACACCCGCCGCGCCCGAAAACCGCACCCGAAAACCGCACCTGACAACCGGGGATCCCAGTCTCAGAAAGCACCATAGCAGGGGAGTTTCACAACCAGGACGAAGCATGCAGTATGATACAGTGGCCGGAGGGGCAGACTAGCAAAACTGATTTTTGAATGATATCCTACACAACCCACAAGAAGTATTGTGGACATACCGCTAATGTGAGTTCCGATTGGTATCATAACCCACTTGTGTAGGCAATCAGAATGCCTTCACTAATTCTCGAAGATTAAGCAACCTTTAGGAGCTCCCGGAATTAAGAAATGCCAGAGAAAGTACTGCAAGAGTCACCTGCAAGGGAATTACGTTTGAAAAAGGCTCTTTTAGAGCGGATTCAAGTGAATGCCATACCATAGGAAAACTTTCTTGTGGTATGATATATCATGATTTAATATTCCCCACCTGCCCTTAATCCGTCTTGGCAAAGCCTGGTCCCCTCGGCTAAGACTGCTGCGATGTGGTCAAGCTGTCCGACAGCCTGCCTAGTGCTTTACCCCATTTGTTTAACGCAAGGCACCAGGCACCGGTAAGCAAAACTCACTTTGCTGTCAACTTGATCCGGAATTTCTAAACTGATAATAGCCACTCTCTAAGGTCTTATACAATTTCCCTTCGCACAATTGCTTGAATAATAAATTACTCGAATAGAATTGATTCGTTGCCTGTGGCCTTACAGGAACTCGTTGCAAATGGCTGAAGTTAGAATCAAGAATGTTGCTTTACCGTACTTGTATCCTTATCAAACAGCCCACTGCAAGAACTTCTGATCTAGATTCCGGGGCTCCCAAAAAAAAAGCAATCTGAGGCACAGCAAAGGTAGTCTCCACAAATCACAAAAGGAACGACGCGTAGAATTCCTGAAATCATGGGTGCGCCTTATTCAACATTTTCGCTGGGGTAGGGTACCTAAGGTTCAGGGGTTTCTAGTTGAACCAATAATCTACCCGGGTAGCGAGATGAGCCTACGGTAACTTCTGGATGCGCCCCACCCCGGGAATCCTACGGCACCGATATTCTTAAAACTTTCCCTGGAATGCCGATAAGTTACAGTCACAGATGGGGTCTTGACGAATACCGTATCAGAGGGTGATGAACAGGGATCCGTAGCAGGTATTTTATTGTTACCCTACTTTGACGAATTCGCAGCAGACCCCTGTTCGTCACCCGCTGATATTTGTCAAGACCCCATCGGTGACTGTAATTCAGTACTCGTACTCGAGTACGGTACTCGAGTATCCCTGGGTTTCCCATGAACTTTGGGTGGATAGGTTTTAGCTAGCTACGGTAGTGCTATATCCGATTAGACCCATCACGCCCAAGCTCGGCCTTGTCAACATACGGTGCCGCATTATCTGGTTTTATTCGCCTGCCGCTAGTACAAGTACCGGTACGAGTACATTAAAATAAAGTAGGGGCTAAAGCAAAACATTCAATACGGTCAGAAGAGTCCAAATAAGCCTGGTTTTGGCCATAAAGGGTTAAGCGAAGGCGTTTTATTGCGAATTTGAGACAGATTACCGGTACAAAGAAAACTCTTATTTCAAGGAACACCAGCCTGCTCTCTAAAACGAGGCAACACAAGCCGTTCCCGCGCCTCGATCGCATCACACCTCTCGCCTAATTCCACCGCCCCGTCAACCCATTGCTCAATTACTTCGAACTCCAGGTTTCTAAACGGCTACTTTACCTTCAAAACATCTACAGAAGACATGGAGCAACAACTCAGGGCCTACATAAGCCAAAATGTCAACAGTTTTAACGTCACAAACGTCACGGATGACAGGTCAAGGATCCTCACATGGATATCGTCACTCGAATCATGGAAGCGACATCGCGATCTGTCTGCTGCCCGTGTTGGAGGGGTAGGGGACTGGGTTCTGGAGACTCCCGAATTCCAGGAATGGCGGGATAGTGATAACGGAGGGCCAAGTAAGGTTTTGTTATGCTGTGGAATCCCGGGGGTCGGGAAGACTTTCATCTGGTACGGTGCTGTTTAGTTTGTTCGTACCCTACGTGACATAGCAGTCGCTGACTTAGGCCGTGGTCTCTTCCAGCTCACTTATCACCGACGATTTATGCGATAGCGAAATTGTACCAAAAATTGGGGTAGCATGCCTATACTGCGATTATAGTGGGTGGAAAGAACAGACTCCCGTGAACATGATCAGCAGCCTGCTCAGACAGTTTGTGACGGGAATGCCCGAAATCCCCGAGGAATTGACCAAGGCTTTCAGAGCAGCGAAGGGACATCTTGGTGGACGAACTCTTAAGGCGGAAAAGATTATCGAAATTTTCCCCAAGGTTCTCCAATATTTTGACCGAGCCTTCATCTGTATCGATGCATTAGACGAGTTCCGGGCCGGGGATCGAGCCATGTTTCTCCAATTGCTAAAAAAGATTATTGATAAATCTCTCAACACCCGGCTATTCCTCACTGGCAGGCTACACATCCAACTGGAGATAGACAAGCAATTCAATCGGCTCTTTACCACCATCACTATACATCCTACACATAACGACATTAGACAATATCTGACCGTAAAGCTGGATAACGACTTCGGAGATGGCGCAATGGATGATGAGCTAAGGGAGGAAATTATAACAAATATCGCAAGAAAAGATTCTAAGATGTCAGTGTTCCATCGATTCCCCATTATTGATCTTCACTGACCGGTCTATGATAATGGTAGCTTTCTATTGGTCGCCCTACATATTGAAGCAATACTAGGGGAGATAACCATTGGCGGGCGAAGGCAAAAGCTCCACCAGATTGGGAATGACCTAAGTGATGCCTACGGTGCGACCATAGATAGAATAAAGGGACAGTCAAGGGAGAGGTCAAGATCAGGGATAGCTGCATTAATGTGGATATCTCTGGCGGAGCGACCGCTGAGCATCGGAGAATTATGCCATGCTCTTGCGGTGAAAGTTGGTACCTCAGATTTGGACCCTGTCAATGTTCCATCAATACAGAGTGTACTCGGATGCTGCCTTGGGCTCGTGACAGTCGACCAAGAGACATCAACGGTGCGATTGATACACGCAACCCTGCAAGAATATCTGCAAAGCCAACCGGACATTTTCGAAAGCCCACATGCTACCATCACCAAAATCTGCCTATGTTATCTCGGCTTTCAATCTCTACAGAGTCTTTCGATGCCTCTAGAAGAGAATTCTCCAGAAACACACACCACTCCAAACTATATCTCAGCAAGACTCTTATTTCTCGAATCGGTCTCAGCCAGGCTTCCCTTTCTTGAATATGCCTCCTGCTATTGGGGAATCCACGCCCAGAAAGGGCTAACTCCTTCTATCGAACAGAGCACGATTAACCTTCTCAACCAATACCCCGAATCCATAGCTGCCGAGGTATTCCTAAAAAAAAAAGATTCCGGTTGGTGTTCGAAACGCGACTCGGATGGATTTAGTGGGTTACACTATGCTTCATGGACCGGAATCTATGAAATTGTTGCGGCATTGCTTCGGACGGGGGACTACGATGTCAATCAGCAAGATGCTAGTGGTCGTACACCTTTGAACCTCGCAGCCCGGAATGGACACAAAGAAGTGGTTGAGATGCTACTGGAACGCCCGGATGTTGACCCTAATTTGGCAGCAGAGGTCGGTCGGACACCACTTTCTTGGGCCGCTGATCACGGGTACGAAGGGGTGATGAGGCTGCTACTGAATCGACCGGATGTCAATCCTAACTTGACAGACGATGAGTATGGCCAAACACCACTTTCGTTGGCCGCTGAGCGTGGATATGACGGTATTGTGAAAATTCTGCTGGATCGAACCGATATCAATCCGGATTTAGCAGACAAATGTGGTCGAACACCACTTTCTTGGGCTACTAATGGCGGGTATGAAGAATCGGTGAGGCTCTTACTGGATCGACATGATGTCAATCCTAACTTGACAAACAATGAGGATGGCCAAACACCACTTTCGTTGGCCGCTAAGCGTGGATATGGCGGAGTGGTGAAAATTCTCTTAGATCGAGCCGATGTCAATCCCGATTTAGCAGATAAGCACGGTCGAACACCGCTTTCTCGGGCTGCTGAGCATGGACACGAAGGGGTGGTGATGCTGCTACTTGATCGACCCGATGTCAATCCTAACTTGACAAACAATGAGGATGGCCAAACACCACTTTTGTTGGCCGCTGAGCGTGGATGTTGCAGAGTGGTGAAAATCCTCTTAGATCGAGCCGATATCGATCCCGACTTAGCAGACAAGCGCAGTCGAACACCCCTTTCTCGGGCTGCTAAGCATGGACACGAAGGGGTGGTGATGCTGCTACTAAATCGAGCCGATGTCAATCCTAACTTCGCAGACGACAAGCATGGCCAAACACCACTTTCGTGGGCCGCCGAGCGCGGATATAAAGGAACCGTGAAAATTCTGCTGGATCGAGCCGATATCAATCCGGATTTAGCAGACAAGCACGGTCGAACACCGCTTTCTCGGGCTGCTGATCGTGGATACAAAGCAGCGGTGAGGCTGTTACTGGATCGACCGGATGTCAATCCTAACCTGACAGACAATGAGGATGGCCAAACACCACTTTTGTTGGCCGCTAAGCGCGGGCATGGGGGAGTGGTGAAAATTCTCTTAGACCGAGCCGATATCAATCCTGATTTAGCAGACAAGCACGGTCGAACACCACTTTCTTGGGCTGCTACTTACGGATACGAAGGAGTGGTGAGGCTAATACTGACTCGAGCCGATATTAATCCCAACTTGGCAGACGGGGAGTATGATCAAACACCACTTTTGTGGGCCGCCGATCGCGGACACAAAGGAGTGGTGAACTCGCTACTGGATCGACCAGATGTCAACTCACTTTTGACAAACAGCGATGGCCAAACAACGCTCCATTTGGCTGCTAAAAGTGGCCTCCATAGCATCGTGGGGCTGCTCTTAGAGCGAACAGCCCTCTGCCCTGACGCATTAGATATGTATCTCCGAACACCACTTTCTTGGGCTGCCGGGAATGGGCACCTCGAGGTTGTCGAACTACTTTTACATTGGACCGATGCTGACCCCGACTCTGCTGATGCCTATGGCCGAACTCCACTTTCTTGGGCAGCGGGGGCTGGCTCCGAAGAGGTGGTAGCTCTTCTTTTGAGCCGGGGCGATGTTTCCGGTGACATGGTCGACATCAATGGCCAGACTCCGCTCTTTCACGCTGCTGGGAACGGCTACAATGGAATTGTCGGACAGCTGCTCAGCCACCGAAATGTAAGTCCAGAGCGGCAAGATAACAAGGGCCGAACAGTACTCTCTTGGGCTGCCGGGAGTGGCAAAGAGGAGGTTGTCAATACTTTACTAGAGTGGACCGACATCTCTCCGGATTTATCAGACCACTATGGCCGAACAGCACTTTCGTGGGCTGCCGGGGAGGGTCATCGGAAGGTGGTTGAACTGCTCTTGGCCCGAACTGATGTCAACGCCGAATCTGTGGATAGTGAAGGGAGATCGCCACTGTGTTGGGCTCTTGAGAACGAGAATGAAGATGTAGTAGCTGTTCTTCGAGAGTGGACTAGTCGGCCTAGCCGAGATGTGGGGACTGAGGTATTTCAAAGCTAGCTTCCGGACCCTAGAACATAAATTTTGCACATTGTATTTCTACCATGCATTGGTCTGTAATCTCCCAATGCGCTATTAGCCACCCATATACCATAGTTATTTATTTGTAGCTACTCACAACTTTTATTATTCTATCATTCAGATCATACAGATTGAGCCCTTCTGGTGCCTGGGCCATGGAGTTGCTATTGGGCGAGCTATCCTTTCGCTTCTTGTATCGTATTAAATAAATAGAGCGGTCGATGTCGTAGCGCAAGTTAGATCATAACCCGAAATCTAACCCATTCCTGTCTCACTAGACACCCTCCCGCAAGCCGTCGGCCCCTACTAGTAGAGAGGAAGTATCATAAAAACTCAAATAATCGGACCATGCGTCGCAGTAGGAAGTCCGAAATCCCCTCCTCCCTCAAAAGGGGGCGAGAAACACACCAATAATTTTCCTCCCAGAAGCCAAACAAAAATGGAAAAAAACGCCAGACCCTACCAAGAGAGGTGACTCCAACCTCCTAGCACAAGGTCCGGTATGCAAGTTTGGGGGCCACCGGCCACAAGGTCCCGTCGCGCAAACCGAATCCCAGGCCATTATCTAGCACTGTGCGGTACAGCTAGAACCCTCACTAGCCATCGTGTAATAGCATCCAAAAAAGTATAGTACCAGTATGGTGCAAGAAATTTTGGAGGCTGAACATTTAAACATCCCGAAAATGGATTTCGAGCAGAGAAATCGGAAGTTTTATGATAAACCAATTTTAGGCCACTGTATTAAGTTACGGTAGGGCCTCTCGGCTGGAGCCAGCTGTTAAGCTGCCTGCTCAGCACCCTAAAGATTCTAGAGGGTGTCATGCCAAACACACTGATTTCTGAAGGGGGGGTGACGCAAGTGACGAATTTTATTTTTTTCCATCAACCACAAGTTTATGAGGAAAATTGTGTCTGATCTTCGAACCGGTTGTTCTGGGTATAGTACCGAACCGGTCTTGTACTATACGGCAAGGCAATTCGGGGAGGGTAAGTGCGAGTGATTTCTGGTGACAACAGGTTCCCGGCCCTCGAGAGTGGCTGGATTCTAGTTGGCGCTTGCGAATATCGTGTCTAGTGTCCCTTTTTACGAATTGAGCAATTCTGTGTGGGTTTGCACTCCACACAACAAAAAAAAAATACTTGCGCTCCATACGAATAGTCTCTGAGCTAACAAACAATACCAGACTACCAAAATTTTATTAATTTTAAAAGCATCAGCTATTCTTTGCTGCGTTTATTTCTCGGTCGCCAGCATCCGAACTACTAGTGCGTTGTCCTTAACCGCCAACATGTTCCGACTCCCCATCTTTAATGAGGAGTTCTCAACCACCTCCTTGGCCGCTGCAAGGATTTTATCCTTGAACCTTTTACCATAGTTTAAGGCGTTGGGGATCATCTGCTGACCGCCTTAGTATCCCGGAAAACAGACAATATTTGTTAAAGCCTGCAAACATACCGTCCCGATACTCACTCGAGCTATTCTGATGCCAAAACCAATTGCCGTACCAACTCGATTAATTGGACCGTGTGCTAGGCCATTGGAGTTTCCTCTCCTAGTAAGATTGGGTGTTTCTTTCTTTTTTATTTGCCTCGGAGAGCAGGTTTTTTTGTGTTTTTCGCCCGTTTTCCAGAGGAGGGAATTTTTGACTACCAGGCATATGGTTCAATTATTCAGGTTCTTATAGTATGGTATCCATTGAAACCAATTTTCCAGATTGTCAAACCTCTTTTCAATGCTGTCGAATTTACCATCGAATATCTTTTCGATGACTCCGAATTTGTCTTCCATCGAGGTTCTCATTGCTTTGATCTCGATGTTGGTACAAGCAGCGACCTATTAATCAGTTAGCACATATTTCCGTCATTAGACATCATAAACCCTTACCCATTCTAATTTCAATATTCCTCCTGGAATGCTGTCCTCAACAGGAAACTCGAAAATGCCATTCATTCCCTGGGTTTGATTACTCGTATCTCCTCTAGACTAAGTTACCCACCTACTGGTTAGTTTGCGTACGCCAGTAGTCCCACTCAAACTCAAATCTCACCTGGGCAATTGTAAAGTTTCGATACTGACGGCCAGTGACATGGCCATAGGGGAGCACGGGATCACCTTAGGGAGCCCCGGATGGAACGGGGACCGCCTCTAGCAGCCTATCTAGGGCAGCGAAATCTCAGGATGGCCGTCCTTGGCTCGGACGGCTGGCCTATAAGGTGAGATACCGTAAAGACTTGAATACTTGGACGGTGTGCTATGTAGTCCAGAATTCCCTTCTCTGGAAAGGGGGGCAAAAAACACAGCAAGAACATAGTCTCTTTCCCCCTCTGAGAACAGAAAAAAAAAGAAAATTTCTTGACCTTACTAAGAGAGGAAAGCCCAACGACATAGCACACCGTCCAATTATTCAAGTATTTACGGTAGTGCTTTTCACAGGCAGGGGTAGGACCGTAGGCCCCCTCAAGGAATGGCCGGGGGGATGCGGGGGCAGCTGAGGCAGCGGAGGCAGCGGGGGACTGTCGAAAACACAGGTATTTGCGATGGAGGGAATGATCGGAGTGAAGGGTTTTGCGTGTTGGAGTGTGGCCTATAGGGCATGGGGTTATGCAGGGTTGCGGATATGCAGGGTTGCGCTATGCGGTTAGGAGACGGAAGGGTATCGGGCATATGGCTTTGTGGTTCTCACGGATATGCACCTAGCAGAGGCTTTGTTGTTTTCACACCCTATACCGGTAGGCATTCGGGTATTGGTTCCTTAGTTTCTTTCACACCCTATGCCATTTCGCATATGGGGTTTGCGCATGATTGTTGAGGCTCAGGTTTTGCGGATCACGGAGGATCATGAGATATCAGGATGGTTCTAGAGTGCTGGAGATTGGGTTTGTCAGTAGCATTGGTTTCCTTAGTGTTCGTTTAGTTTCGGGAGTGTTTGATTGTTTAGATGGAGATATATGTTTCCTATCCTGTCCTTAGCTAGAGCGCATGAGAGTTAGAGAGTATCGATCCTTCATCTCCGCAGTTTTGCCCTTTAGTGCCTATCGTGATTGCACTTTTGCTCATTCCTTCTTTAGTACTTTCGCTAGGCACGAACATTGCGGAGTGGAGCGAAGTGGTTCAAGTGAACGAGAGTAATATGTGTAGAACCGATCAAGGAGCTGTTCAATCGCTTGAGAAAAGAAACGAAAGGAAAGGAATAAAAAGACAAGGAGGAAGGAGACTCTGTAGGAGAAAAACCTTCAACGCTTGCGTGTCCCACGAGTGCATACGCGTACCGCTGCTTACAAGTGCCGACATTTCCAAAAGGGACAGCTGGTGATGGGATGAGTGATGTTTCGTGATTTCGCCTCCTGTTCCGCCTATCTCTACTCCGAACTCTGGTCGAAGCGAACAAATGCCCCAGGTAGGAATTTCGGGGTCCAATTTGTGGATATGCCTTCTACTCAGGAATGAATCTTGATGTTGAAGTTACCCCTCCGGTAAGGTCTAGTTTTCTTTTTTTATTTATTTTTAACTCATAGGGCTTAGAAACTCTAGTCTGCACCCCACTTTTCCAAAGTAGAGGATTCGGGACAATGTAGTACACCGTCCGATCATCTTATTTTCTTATGAGAAGTTATTGCTGCCCGTAGCGTAACTTAACTAGGCTCACACAATTTCCTAAACTTCAGTTCCATTATGTCGTCTATACGACCCTTCCACAGCTTCCTTTCTATATGCCTATGCAGAAGGTTTATCCGTCTCTTCTTGCAAAATAGTACAGGGTGGTCCCAAGGTTCATGCCCATGAAAATGGGCCTATGAGTGTGCAAACGCCCCCAGAATGGATTTCGATCAGAGAAATCAAAGTTTGAAACAAGTATAACTGCTCGGCTAAGACCAACGGTCAATGGAAAAATTTGTTATGAGGATGTTTACTCACTCACCCTCTAAAGATCCTTGCAATAAGTTATCCTACCAAAGTGCAGCCAACAAATCCTGAACTGTGCCCGGAGCTCCATACCGCACCCTGTATAAACCTCTCCTTAGAACTTCAAGATAAGAACATAGCCCAAGAAGCAAAGCGCTTACCCCGGGCCATGAAGAACGAGGAAGCAAGTAACTCATTTTTTTTTTTCTCCAGCTGTACACCAGTTAGATTTTGAGGGTATCCTGTAGACTAAACATACAGGTTATCAAAGGGGGAGTGCAAGTACCAAAATATTTCTCACCAACCACGAGCTCATCTGGGGAATTGTGTCTAATTTCCGAGCAAATTCCTGTAATTACTGTACCAATACAGAAGGCTATCAGAGGGGGGCAATGGGGCGAGTGACATCTTGTGATAACAGATTTCCAGTCCTTGAGTGGGGTGGATTCTAGTTAATGTTTGCAAATATCGCGCACAGCACGCCTTCTTCACGGGCTGCGCAGGTCTATGCGAAGAGAGTCTGAAGAGTATTAACGGGATGGGGTTGCTGCCCAACTACTCCCTCTTTCGAGCTAGAATACATACCGGTACCCCCTAATCCTGCTTAGCCAGTGGCAACCAACACACGCCGCGCCCGAAAACTGCACATGACAACTGAGAATCCCAGTTTCGAAAAGCACGATAGCAGGGGAGCTCCACAACGAGGACTAAGCATGCAGCACGGTGGCCATAGTGGCCGACCGGCAAACCCGATTCTCGGAAGATACCCCGGACAACCCATAAGAGGTACGGTATTGTGGACACGCGGCTAACGTGAGGGCCGATCGGTATCATTAAAGAGTTCCACAACCCACTTATGAAGGCAATCGGAATGTCCACTAATCCCCACAGATCAAGCAGCCTTTGAGAGCTCTCGGAATTGAGGAATGCCAGAGAAAGCACTGCAAGAGCCACCTATAAGGAGAATTATGCTTGCGAATGGCTGTCGTAGGTAAGTTAGATCCTGAGGGATACAGTATCATAGGAAAACTTTCTTGTGGTACGATATATCATGATTTAACATCCCCCCCTGCCCGAAAACTGCCTCGTGTATGCTGTGGTATGCGGTCGGGCTGCCTAACAGCCTGCCTTATGCGTTACTCCCATATGTGTAACGCAACTGGGAAGCAGGACTCACTTTGCTGTCAACCTTATCCGGAATTTCTGAATTGGGAATAGCCTCTCCCTAGGAATGTCTGATACGATTTCCCTTTGCACAATTAGTCAAACTACAAACTACCCGAGTGGAGCTGATTCATGGCTTTCGTTCCCTAAGGTCTTAGAGGAACCTTTTGCAATGGTTAGAGTTATAAGCAAGAAATGTCGCTTAACTTATCGGTATCCTTATCAAATATGGTAGCGCTCTACAAGAACTTTTGACGTCGACTTCGAAGTCCCCTAAGAAAAAGAAAGTAATGAGAGGTTCCCAAAGGGAGTCTCTACAAATTGCAAAAGGAACTACCCGTAGAATTCCTAAAATAAGGCGCGCGCCTTATTCGAACTTTTTTCTTTGGGGCAGCGTACCTAAGGTTTGGGGCTTTCTAATCGAACCAATAATCTGTCCTGGTAGCGAGGTGTGCCAAACCTCTAGATGCGCCTTATTTCGGGAATCCTACAGTATCCTTAAGGGCCTATTTGGCAAAAACTGAAGGGGGGCAACCGCTCCGTTTGTGACTATTTTACCTATAGAGACGGCTATTTCAGAATTTTGGAATCGAAGGGATTCAATCTAATATATTCTTTAACGTGAACAAACCTAACCGGTATATGCCACCAAAAACAACAAATCAATCGAAGGGAACGGTTATTCGTATGGGGCAGCAGAACGGAGCCGTGTATCAAAACAGACTCCAAAGCTTTCCCTAGAATGCTGTCAAGTTAATTCAGTGCTCGAGTATTCCTGGATCTCCCATGAACTTTGAGTGGGGATAGGTTTTAGCTGACTGGTGCCGTACCCGATTGGGCGCGTTCATGCCCAATCTCAGCCTTGTCTACATAGCATGGGGCCTTTAACTTGCTGTCTATCATAAAACGAGGCAATACAAACAGCCCCCCGCGCCTCGATCGCATCACACCTCTCGCCTAATTCCACCGCCCCGTCAACCCATTGCTCAATTACTTCGAACTCCAGGTTTCTAAACGGCTACTTTACCTTCAAAACATCTACAGAAGACACGGATCAACAACTCAGGGCCTATATAAGCCAAAATGTCAACAGTTTTAACGTCACAAACGTCACGGATGACAGGTCAAGGATCCTCACATGGATATCGTCACTCGAATCTTGGAAGCGACATCGCGATCTGTCTGCTGCCCGTGTCAGAGGGGTAGGGGAATGGGTTCTGAAGACTCCCGAGTTCCAAGAATGGCGGGATAGTGATAACGGAGGGTCAAGTAAGGTTTTATTGTGCTGTGGAATCCCGGGGGCTGGGAAGACTTTCATCTGGTAGGATAGTGTTTAACTTGCTTGTACCGTTCTGTACCCCACGTGACGCAGTGGTCGCTAACTTAGGCTATGGTTTCTTCCAGCTCACTTGTCACCGACCATTTATGCGATAGCGAAATTGCGCCAAACATTGGGGTAGCATGCCTATACTGCGATTACAGTGGGCGGAAGGAACAGACACCTGTGAGCATGATCAGCAGCCTGCTCAGACAGTTTGTGACTGGAATGCCGGAAATCCCCGAGGAATTGACAGAGGCTTTCAGAGCAGCGAAGGGGCACCTCGGTGGACGAGCTCTTAAGGTGGAAAAGATTATCGACATTTTCCCCAAGGTGCTCCAATATTTTGACCGAACCTTCATTTGTATCGATGCATTAGACGAGTTCCGGGTGGAGGATCGAGCCATGTTTCTCCAATTGCTGAAAAAGATTATTGATAAATCTCCCAACGCGCGACTATTTTTCACTGGCAGGCTCCACATCCGGCTGGAGTTAGACAAACAATTCAATCAGCCCTTCACCACCATCACTATACAGCCTAAGCACGACGACATTAGACAATATCTAACCATGGGGCTAGATAACGACTTCGGAGATAGCGCTATGGATGAAGAATTAAGAGAGGAAATTATAACGAATATTGCAAGCAAAAATACTGAGATGTTAGTGTTACATTGATTCCCCATTATTGGTCTTCACTCACCAGCCTATAATCTTCGTAGCTTTCTATTGGTCGCCCTACACATTGATGCAATACTAGGGGAGATAACCATCGGCGGGCGGAGAGAGAAGCTCCACCAGATTGGGAATGACCTGAGTGACGCCTATGAGGCGACCATAGATAGGATAAAAGGGCAGTCAAGGGAGAGGTCAAGATCTGGGATGGCCGTCTTGATGTGGATATCTCTGGTGGAGCGGCCCCTTGGCGTCGGAGAATTATGCCATGCTCTAGCGGTGAAATTTGGCACCTCAGATTTAGACCCTGAGAAGGTTCCATCGATACAGAGTGTACTCGGATGCTGCCTTGGGCTGGTGACAGTCGACCAGGAGACATCAACCGTGCGACTAATACACGCAACCTTACAAGAACATCTACAAAGCCAACCGGATATCTTTGAAAGTCCACACACTACCATCGCCAAAGTCTGCTTAAGCTATCTCGGCTCCCAATCACTACAGAGACTTTCAATGCCTTTAGAAGCGAGTTCTTCAGAAACACACACCACTCCAAACTATATCTCGGCAAGACTCTTATTTCTCGAATCGGTCTCAGCCAGGCTTCCCTTTCTTGAATATGCCTCCTGCTATTGGGGAATCCACGCCCAAAAAGGGCTGACCGCTTCTATCAAACGGAGCGCGATTAACCTTCTCAATCAATACCCCGAATCTATAGCCGCGAAGGTATTCCTAAGAAAACATGATCTTAATTGGTATTCGAAATGTGACTCCGATGGATTTAGTGGGTTACACTATGCTTCATGGACCGGAATCCATGAAATTGTGGCGGCATTGCTTCGAACGGGAAACTACAAAGTCAACCAGAAAGATGCCAATGGTCGTACACCTTTGAGCCTTGCAGCTCAGAATGGACACGAAGAGGTGGTTGAGATGCTACTGGAACGCTCAGATACTGACCCTGATTCGGCAGAAGAGGTCGGTCGGACACCACTTTCTTGGGCTGCTGATCACGGGTATGAAGGGGTGGTAAGGCTGCTACTGAATCGACCGGATGTCAATCCTAACTTGACAGACGATGAGTATGGCCAAACGCCACTTTCGTGGGCCACTGTGCGTGGACGTGAAGGAGTGGTGAAAATTCTGCTTGATCGATCCGATATCAATCCTGATTTAGCAGACAAGGATAGCCGAACACCACTTTCTTGGGCCGCTGAGTATGGATATGAGGGAGTGGTGAGGCTGCTACTGAATCGAGCCGATGTCAATCCTAACTTGACAGACGATGAGTATGGCCAAACACCACTTTCGTGGGCCACTGTGCGTGGACGTGAAGGAGTGGTGAAAATTCTGCTGGACCGAGCAAATACCAATCCTAATTTAGCAAACAAGTATGGCCGAACACCACTTTCTTGGGCCGCTGTGTGTGGACATGAAGGAGTGGTGAAAATCCTGCTGGATCAAGTTGATATCAATCCCGACTTAGCAGACAACTACAATCGACCACTTTCTTGGGCCGCTGAGCATGGATACGAAGGAGTAGCGAAGCTACTACTTAATCGAGCCGATGTCAATCCTAACCTAACCGACAATGAAGATGGCCGAACACCAATTTTGTGGGCTGCCGAGTGCGGGTGTGAAGGAGTAGTGTACTGTACACGCTATTGGCTCGATCGGATGTCAACCCAATTTTGGCGAACCACAGTGGCCAAACAATGCTCCATTTGGCTGCTAAAAGTGGTCACCGTGGTATCTTGATGCTACTTTTAGAACAGACAGACCTCCGCCCTGACGCATTAGATATATATCTCCGAACACCACTTTCTTGGGCTGCTGAGAATGGGCGCCTCGAAGTTGTCGAGCTACTTTTAAATTGGACTGATGCTGATCCCAACTCCGCCGACGTTTATGGTCGAACCCCACTTTCTTGGGCAGCGGAGGCTGGGCGGGAAGAGGTGGTTACTCTCCTTTTCAGCCTGCGCGATGTTTCAGGTGATGCTATCGATACCTATGGCCAGACCCCTCTCTTTCACGCTGCCCAGAGCGGCTGTAATACGATTGTAGGGCTGCTCCTTAACTGCTCCGATGTAAATCCGGAGCGCCTAGACAACAACGGCCGAACAGTACTCTCTTGGGCCGCCGGGAATGGCAAAGAGGAAGTTGTGAACATCTTACTAGAGTGGACGAACATCCACCCAGATTTGCCAGACAACCACGGCCGAACGGCGCTTTCGTGGGCTGCCGGGAAGGGCCATCAGAAGGTGGTTGAGCTCCTCTTACCCCGGACTGATGTTAGCGCCGAATCTGTGGACACTGAAGGGAGGTCACCACTGTGTTGGGCTCTTAAGAGAGGTGATGAAGGTGTGGTGGCTATTTTACGAGGGTGGATCGATCGGCTGGGTGGGGACGCGGAAACTGAAGTATCGCAAAATCAGCCTCAGCACTCTGCGATATAAGGTTTGCACATTGTATTTATACTGTCTATCAGCTCTTAATCATCTGGGGCACTATTAAAATTTCATACACTGTAGTTTTTTTTTTTTTGCGTCACCCACACCTTTTATTTTTCTATCATTTTGATCACAGACTGAACTTCTAGTGTCTCAGCTACGAAGTTGATATTGGGCGGGCTATCTTTTCACTTCTCGTATCCTAATAGTTTGACCAGTTAAAGGCAGTAGCGCAAGTTAGGTCATAATGCAAAATTTAATCTATTCCCCTTCGCTACACCCCCTTCTACCCATTGCTCTTTCCGACATGGAGTGAGGAAGTACAGAAATTCAGGAACCATCCGGCCACAAACCACCTACCGTGCAACCGCAATCCCACACCATGCATCTAGTACAAGTTGAATCCTCACCGACCATTGTGTAATACGATCCGAGGGGGTCTGGCATAGTGTAGGAAATTTTGGAGGTGAGCACCTAAGTAGCACTATCGGCAATATGGAACCCGAGCAGAGAAAGCAAAATTTTTGAGCCAACCTCAAACTGTTAAAACTATCATACTCGACTACAACTAATGGAAGAATTCGCTGTGAGGGTTTTTACCCTCTAAATATTCTTGCACGATAGTTAAAACTTCCTAACTTGGTAGGCACTTATAAGAATCCGAACTAGTTTTTTATTAAATCAAATATTGGTATCCTGCTCCGCCATGGTCCCCCTTCTGCTATACCTTACTCCCCACATAAATCAGAGGCAAATATGTGCCCCATATCACGCTGTTAGAGTCACCATGAATCACTGTACACTGGCGCTTAATTAACATATTACCCACTCCCCAGTACAGTGACCGTCCAGCGAGGGGTGACTCTCCCAATACCTCCTAAACCTACCCGCAAATCATTACTCGACACACATAGCAAATAGGAACAGTTATGCCACAATACCACACTCAAATAGCGCCGAATGCGAATAATATTTATCCCTGCTTTACCATCCACAAATCTAAAAGAGCTTAAATTAAGGTTACCAACTTCAGAAAAACGATCGGGAGAAAGAGAAAAAGAAAGAAAAAAACAGGATAGAATGCAGCCTAAAGTTAGTTAACTTTACTTATCACGATATCAGAAATCCTACAGCTTATTCGTTTTCCCACTCCCGAAAAAAAGAGGAGGCCACATCCCATTGCTGATGTACAGTACAGTCCCGCGACTCCCACCGCTACAGTGTTGTAAAGAATAGCGTATCTTCCTTCAATGTTGAACAGTCGTTCCGCCTTATACCTATTACTAGCGAGAGGAGAGGTCTAATATACTACAAAACAGCAGTCACAACAAAATGTACTCGTGTCCTCAACTCGGCTTCCATATCCCAAAAGTATACGATGAGGTCAACCACCAGTCACCGGATTCCGAGAAGCCACATATTCCAACACCCCCACTCTTCGAAGAATCCATAAACAGAAAGAGAGTAAAGAAAGAAATGATGCCCATACAATGATAATGTGACCTCATTAAAAACCTCCCTCAGGCCTTTATCTAGGCTGCTTAAGGGTAGGAAAAGAGTGTCACATACAGGTACGCAATGAAAAATGACAAACAAAACCTGGATATAAAACTAGCCCTCTAGTCGTATTTCTCCTTTATGTTCCGGAAGACATAATCCCATTGCGCGTACATGTCTCCAATGCAATACTTGTGGTAGCGCTTTAGTGAGAATATCAGCAGTCATCTCCTCTGTAGGACAATGAGAGATAGTGATCTCTTGATTCTGTAGAGCTTCACGAGCGAAGCAGCGCTTGAGATCAATGTGCTTTGTCTTCTCATGAAAACGTGGTCGGTTGCTGAGATCTATAGCACTCTGGTTATCGACATTGATAGATGTTGGGGGAAGCTGCTTTGTGCCACTTAGCTCTGAATACAAGCCACGAAGCCATATTGCCTCTCTCACTGTTTCTGAACATGCAATATATTCAGATTCTGTTGTCGATAGTGCA
>Ga0307507_10004032_pt1 | contig 26929 bp, 3 predicted proteins | sample 7_EM_MG_FD_207223 | JGI IMG/M metagenome (GOLD analysis project Ga0307507, IMG submission 207223) | Populus trichocarpa ectomycorrhiza microbial communities from riparian zone in the Pacific Northwest, United States - 7_EM | ecosystem: Host-associated > Plants > Roots > Unclassified | place...
CAGGCTGCGTGTTAAAAAAACACGATATAGGCTAGTCGGTCGAGTTGCTAAATGACCTCAACTGCGCGCCAATTGCGTCAACCACCAACCATTAAGGCCATTGAAAGGGTACTATATTTTGCCGATGTAGAGCAATATATAATTATAAAAAAGAATTAGGAGAGTATTTTAGCTTAGTGGGCTTATTATTTAGTAAGCTGCTTTATAGTTATAAAGTACTCTAATGCTTTATAATCTGTATATATTTTAATCTAAGAGTTTATGCCTTTTAGCTCTACGCGCCATTAGGATAGTAATTAGATAATAGCTAGTATTTCTTTATTATATACTTTATAGTTATACTTAGCTAGGTTTATTGTTTTTTAAAAAAAAGTAACAGGGTACTATTCGCCGTTTAGATACAACTATAATAGGATTCTCGCTGTAACTCTATTAGAAGCGTCTATCTCTAGTATTAATTTAAGATCTGGGTTATAGTAATAAAGGATTTAAGAAGAGATAAGCCAATCTTTTAACTCTTTAAAGGCTTTTATATAGTTATTATTAAAGATAAAAGGCGTGTCTTTCCAGGTAAGTTATCCCTTGCAACGGTGGAATGTGTCTTACGGTTATCGATAAGAGCTAGCCAATAGAATCAATAGGATCAAAGGTCCGTGACCATACGCGTACTTTTGATTCTGGTGTTCGCGCACGGTCCAACTCTTGTAGGACTTCACCGTTGCAAGGGATATAAGAGGCTTTACTATAACTTTATAGTTGCGGATAAATTGGTAATAGAAATTATAAAAACTAAGGAAGGACTAGATCCCCTTTATAGTATAAGGGGGTTTCTAGTTATAGATTACGTTAACCTTCTTAGGGTTAACTTTAATTCTATCTATACTTACTATAAACCTAAGGCACTTTATATGTTTTACCCCAAATTTATATTTCCTAATATTAACTTATAAGCCCGCGTTCTGTAATCTCTCTAGGACCTTTTTAATATAAACTTAGTGCTTAAGTTTATTATCTAAGTATATAAGAATGTCGTCTAGGCATACCATGCAGAATTCATTAAGGTAATTAAAAAGAACGTTATTTATATACCTTTAGTACATAGCTGGTCCGTTTATTAGTTTAAATAGAAGAACTTTATATTTATAGGACCTGTAATAGGTATAGAATATTATTAAATCTTTAGATATAGGGTTTATTCTAATTTAGTAGAAAGCTTAGCAGATATTAAGTTTAGTAAAGATCTTTGCCCAGCTTAGATATATAAGGTTCTTGTTAATTAAAAGAATAGGATACTAATCCTTTTAAGTAATAGTATTTAGCTTTTAATAGTCAATATAAAAACAAAGGCCTTTATTAGGCTTTTTAATAAATAGGATAGGGGAAGTAAAAGGGGCTTAACTTGGCTCGATAACCCCTTTATTAAGGTTATTAATTAAGTACTACTTTATTACTTTTAGCTTATCTATTAATTGTTAGTAGAGGGGGCTATAGCTTAGCAAGTTATTAGCTTCTAATTAAATCTTATAAATATAGGTTTAGTAGGGGGGCAGTATATCTAAAGCTGCTTTTAAGAACGCGTTTCTATAGTCTAAGAGGTAAGTAGGGAGGAGGCGCTTAACTAGCTCCTTATTAGTTTCCTCCACTAGCCTCTTTTCCTTCTTATTAATAATCTAGTTAATTTTATATAAGCTAGTTATAAAGACCTTATTATCCTTTTAATATATATTAAAGTAGAAACCTATAGTACTAATTACCGTAATGTCTACTAGAGGGGGGTTGTATAATAGCAGAGGTGTCCATAGCCTTGCGGACCTTTAGCGCATTAGTATTATCTTTACTCCCTCTAGCTCTTATTACATCTTCTAAAGGTTATCCTTTATATCCTATTAGTACGTCCTCTTCTATATTAGCTAGATCTCCGCAATTTAGAAGTCGCCTATATTACTATCTATTCCGCTTCCATAAGTAAAGTTTTCCTTAACTATAGCACTTTAGGGGAGTATTATTATTAGTATAGAGTTCCTATTAGCCTTATGGTGGGTGTCTTCTTAGGCAAAGACTAGGTCGTGGTCCCTAATATTCTACTAATAAATAGGATTAGTCTTTGCGGCTAGTATTTTATAGTTAGTCCAAATTTCTCTAATAAAGGAAGGTAGTTTTAGTTTATTCTCTAGCCAGACAAACTGTCTTTATTATATGTTTAACCAAATATTAAAGTAGGACATCTATTTTTAGTTAAGGATAATATTATAGGAACCTAGGTCTAGGATATAAAAGGGAATACCATACTAGCGTTGTCTATTAATAGAGAGATATAGCTTTAAGATATAGGTAACCGGCTTACTGGCTTAACTATTATAGCCTTTTACTTAAATAGGCTTCTCTAGTTAGGTAGCATTTATATTTAAAAACTTAGTAACGTTATTTATATAAGTAGTGTTTATAAAGGCAAAGCTATTTACTTTAATATTAATAAGGGTAGTTATATTAACTCTATATCCATTTTAAGATACTATATATAGAACTATAAAGTGTTTTCCACCTATTAGCTAACTTAAATTAATCCCCTTAAGATTGATAGGATACCCTAGGGGGGAGTTTTTCCCTAGGGTTCTTCTTTTCCTAACTTATTGGATATTTCTTCTTCCTTTATCTCCTTAATATTACCTATATCCTTTAGCTCTAGGCAGAATAAGGCAAAGTAGCTATTCTTTTTATAATTAAAGTACGTAACCTTAGTAGGGTTAATTAGGGTATTGCAATAAGCATTGGTTAAAGGTATTATATATAATGGGTTAGGCAAGACTTATAGGTAGGTAGTTATAACCGCCTTTAGTATAAGGGCGGTTATAATTTGTCTTCTAACGCTAGCTCCTGTTAGTATAGCGGATAGGTTATAGTCGCTATAAGGCCGCTTTAGTTAATTAGATTAAGTATTAATTTATTTTAGTTCTAAATCTAGTAATAAATATTAGGCTGCAAGTCTTTGGTAAGTTAGTAGGTTATCTAAGGCTACCGCAATCTTCTCTTATAGTTAGGCCGTTAGCTTATTATATAGGTTTAAACAGTAGTTCTTAGGGGGAACCTGGCTTTTGCCTGCTAGGTATAAGAATTAAGTCTAAAACTTAGTAAAGAATTAGTTCGATTTTATTATTAGGCAATTATAGTTATAATAGGCATCCTATACTTTATTTAGATTAATATAGATAATAGCTAAGTGCTATATTATCTTATTAACAGATATAAACTAAATAGGTAACTCGTCCTTAAACTTGGCCTAAAGGTATTACTAGGCGTTCCTAATAGTTTAACTAAAGGAGTGGAGCATTTTAGCTTCTTTAGAGGGGAAATAGTTATAGTTAATATAAAGCTTTCCTTATACCTAGATTCTCTAGTTTTTAAAGGTTAGGTCTATGCCATTTAATAATAGTAGGGGGTTAAGGAGCTTAACGGACTTTAATTGCTTTATTATTGTATCCATACGCTCTAGTATATCATATTTAGTTAAGTAAATAGGTTAACTAAGGCTTTATAAAGGGGAGGCTAGGCTGTTTTATAAGGCAGTAAGGCTTTTTAGGATCTCCTTTAGAGTCTCTTATATGCTTTAGGCTTAAAGATAATTAACCTTCTAATTAGCTGTAAGGGCATAAATCTGCTTATATATATCTGTAATGTTATTATTGTCTTTAATTTCTAATCCTAATTAAGTATTGTGTTCCTCTTGGGTAGAGATAGGTCTTTTAAATAAGCTCGCTTTAGGTGCCATTATTAACCTAAGGTTTATTAGAATTATATAATTTGGTTTTAATTCTAGGATTCTTTTAGGGGTGTAGGTTAAGTACAGTCTGGCCTATAAAGTGGGATATTATTAGAGCCTTCTTAGGCATAGTAGTATAAGTTTTTTAATATCTAAGTATAATGTATTAACGCGTCGTTGCAAACAAAGGTCTTCTTTTTAGGGTGGGATATTATTAAGGCCTTTCCAGGCAATATAGGGAGAGCTTAGTATAATATAACGGCTTGTATAAATACCTCTAAACCAAAGCTTGTAGATTGCTATCTAATAAAGATACTAAGCTAAGAAGGAGGAAAGGTGGCCGCAAGGGCTTGTATAAACAAATAGGTAGCGCGAGCCGCTAAGGCGCTAATAGTAGACAAGCTAATAGTAGGCGAGCTAATAGTAAGAAACAGTACCAGACAGTATTAGATAGTATTAAACAGTATACTAAGTGGCAGAATATGGCAGAATATGGTAGAATTTGGTAGGTAATGCGCTCTAGTACCGTCACAGAGAGCCTTATTTCTTTTGCATTTCTCTTCTTTCTTCTCTATATAGGTTACAGTTTAATAATAGGTGTCTAGGGGTCTATAATGCGCTATATCCCCTAAAGTATCTACCTTCTTCGTCCTTCCTTATTACTTTAGAGAAGTATTTAAAATAGACTTTTAAGATATTTATCCTTAGGGGCTTTAAGAGTGTCACAGCGACTCAGTCAATCGAGGCATAAGCGCCGTGTAGAACGTATGCAAGCCTGTATAATTGGAATGTCTATAGACTCGGATATCAAGATGAGGAGCAGAAGAAGGTCGTGGAAAGGACACGTCTATATATACGGAGCCAAGACATAAGCGAACCCCCCTGACTAAGCCCTATCCAGGTTACACACATTAGTGCCGTAACAAAGAGAAAAGGAATAGCTTCCTTTACAGATCTTAATATAGTGTTTTCCTTTATTCTTATTCCGCTACCAGTTATTTTTCCACTATTCTAGTATCTTTTCTCTTACTACTCTCCCTATATAGGTTAAGAAGGTATAAAACGATTGTAGTTTTCTTTTAAAAAGGCCCATTTAGCTAGCTTATGTACTATTTTATTCTTATAGATTGTTAAATAGCTAGGAACACAATAAAAGTTAATAGAGATACTCTTACTAGCTAGATAGGAACAGCTTTATATAATTTTAAAGACTAATTCTTGCCCCCCTATAAGAGAATTAAGCTATAATCTTTTAATAGCCGCCTGGCTATCTATAAAGATATAGACTTTTTTTCTCTTCTAGTCTTTGTTATTTTAGGTATTTTAGGGCCTTATAGTGTTATGAGACACCTCTATAATACCTTATACACATCTACCTGTTTCTACCAACGTAATAAGAAGAGACCGACCGTGAAATGGCAATCTAATAGCAATTTAACGGCAATCTGCCACATTCTGCTATATTCTACTAAGTTTACTAAATCCTACCAAGTTCTACCAAAACCGCTACTCAAATCCTATTCTGCTTTGTGTATATATTAACTAAGCAACTAAATTTATAATATATACCCTTTCTCCTTACGCAATATCTTAACTTTATTACGCAGTTTATATATATAGCTTAATAATATCTACTTCGCTATATATTATTACTGCTTATACTTACTCCGTAATACTATATTATATTAACCTTATATACTACCCTTTAAAATATAGAATAACCCTAAGGCCCCTATAATAGCTGCTAGCATTATATCTATACTTTAAAAATAATTAGTAGAGATATAGAAGTCCTTTATAGACACCCTTATATAAAACTAAGCCACTTTAACTTAATAATAAGCCGAATAAAAAGTATAATACTAGTAAATAATTAAGAACCTCTGGGAAGAAGTCTATACCCTTAAGATGCCTATACTAGGGCCTAAGACTAAATACCTGTTGGTATGCTTTAACAACGTGCAGAATACATATATCACAATGATATATACTATGCGGTGTTATAGATGGATATTGTCTTTCAATACGAAGAAGGGTGAGGAACTTAAGGTTCCTTACTACGCTAGTACCGCGGTGACACGTGACGGCAACTTGCCTCACGTAACGGCAACTTGCCACACATAGCAGCAATTTGCCTCCTATTATAATGCAATATATTCTAGCTATAATACCTTTTTTAAAGACAAATATGCGGGACGAAAGTCCTAAACCTATAGTAGCTATCTACCCTAAACTAACTACCGTACTATAATAATTTAAATAACTACTAGACCCTATAATATTTACTAATAAATAATAAAAACTCTAATTATTTTAAAGTTAGCTTAAAAATAAGCTAACTAGTAACACTAACCGCTACCTAACTACAGCTAACTAACTCTGCTATGCCCTAAGTTAACTAAAAGGAGATATAGCTAACCTTATTAAACCCCTTTAACTAAACTTAGTATAAAGTTTAGTTATACTTCTTAAAGCTATATATAGCAACCTAAACTACTAAGCTACCACTTAAAGGAAGATAAACTATATAGGTTAAGGAATAAAAAGCTTCCTAGTATACTTTTCTAAATTTAACTGTTATGTAAAAAAAATAGGCTAAAACGACTCCGCACTAATTAATAGCCTTATTAAGTCCTTAAGCCCTAAACTAAAAACCTCCCTAATAGGCATAGACCTACTAGGAGCGCTTAACGCCTATATAAACGTTATTAATAAACGGTATAATAATATACTACGCCTAATACTAAAGTCGGCTTCTTAATATAATATAATAACCCTATAAATATTTACTAAGTTATTGTCTTAGCCTAAGTACCCTAACGCTATAGATATTAATATAGGGACCTTAGGATATGCTCTATTAGGGTCCCCTAAATAAGAATAATGTATTAAGCTAGGTTTTTGCTTTAAATATAGAAGTAAGGCTTATATCTTAAGATACTACTCCATCTCTATACCCCAATATAACTTATAAACGGCTAGTACTAACAACCGTTTACCGTACTAATCCTCTAGTTACTATCCCTAATCTTTACCTAGTTCTAGCCCTATATTTAGTAAGCACTACTTATAAGAATAAAGTTATAACTAATATTCTATAGGAACCCCTTCCTACTTACTATTAAAAGGCATATTTTAGAGTTAAGTTGCTTTTTAGGATAGCTATATTATAGAATCTCGTTAAATATATTAGATATTATAAACTATAACTCTTAGGATTATAGTATAACCATTAACTATTATCTTTAGTAGAAAGGTTAATAGGCTAATACTTAAGTCCTAATTAATATAGGAGCTAGCGGTATAGAATTTATTAATAAGATCATTATATAAGATAATAGGTTTACCTTAATACCTGTTGGTAACACAAGGTGATATCACGTAGTTATAGTTTGTAGCTAGTATAATGTTGTTGTTGTTCTTTCTTTTCCTCCTGCTTAAGGAAGGGTGAGGAGCTTAAGGCTCCTCGCCACGCTAGTGCCGCGGCGACACGTGACGGCAACTTGCCTTACGTGACGGCAACTTGCCTGTATTCCCAACAATACCCCTTAACCAGTATATTAATATATTTAGATTTAATGGTAAACGTACTATTTTAGGTCGTATTACTTATATAGCGGCCCTAAGACTCTAATACCTAAACTATAAAGAACTAATTAAGCCTTTTATAACTACCCTAGTAATTCTTAAATAACCCTAAATAAAGCTATATAAGGTAACTATTAATTAGAATAACCTTAAGCTTCTATTTACTGCCTCCCGTTTTAAGTAGAAGTGCCTTATAACTTACTACTTAGACCCTAAACTAAAATCTAAAAAATCCACCAAAATCTACTAGTCTAAAATTTTTACTAATATCTACCCTATACCTAAAAAGTCTACCTAATTCTACTAATATAAGAATTTTACTAAATTCTACTAATATAAGATTTCTACCAACGTCTACTAAGAACCTAGAAATTATACTAGACTATATAAACTAACTCTAACTACTATATCCTAAACTAAGTAGAAGCTTAAGCTTAATATATAAAAGTACCAAAAGAACTAGTATTCTACTATAATAAGAATACTTAAAGAACCTAAATCTAAATCTAATACTAACTCTGTATATAATACTAAACCTAAAACTATATAAGAAACTATATAAGAAACTAAGGATAACCTAAACTTACTTAACACTTTAGATATTTATATAATTAGAGCTATTCTATTATTATAACTTGCTAAAAAACCTAAATATATAATCTTTACCGTTATAATGGCCAATATTAAAAAGGCCCTCGTACTAAAGAAGTACACTAACCCTACTATAAAAGTACTAGTATATCACTATAAGTATTTAGAAGTATTTTTATAAAAGAAAGCTAATAAGTTAGTAGAGTACTAACTATATAACTATAAGATTATACTTAAAGAAGGAAAACAGCTAGGATTTAGACCCCTATATAGAATATCCTAAAATAAACTCTAAGTATTATAAAAGTACTTAGACAAATACATTAATAAGGGATTTATTAAAGTAAGCTCTTTGCCTATAGCTATATCTATAATCTTTATTAAGTAACTTAGTAGTAGTTTATGCTTTTATATAGACTACTAAGCTCTTAACGCTATTACTATTAAGAATTAGTGCCCGCTCCTATTAATTTAAAAGATATTAAACTAATTAAATAAGGCTTGCTACTATATAATTTAATAATTTAATAATTCATTGCTTAACGTCCGATTTGGATCCCTATTAGGCCCACGCAGACTACTCCTTATATACATATAGGGAGAAAACTCTATATAAGAAAACCCCGTAATCCATCTCCCCGCCTTTTAGGACTCGCCTATATAGCGTCTACAAGGTCGCCTGCATAGCACCTATAAAGCGCCTGCGAGTTACCTGTGGTGCTCTACTACCTTACTTTTTGACCTCTTTAGGAACCACTGCTGCCGTAACAAACCTACGGACGCGCTAGTATTACGAACTTAACTCTACTACTATAGAGTCATCAGCGGGCGCCTAGTACTTGCCCCTTTGCCTTCTATTACTATTTCCTTTGCGATATAGAACTGGTCTAGTATATTTTAGCTAATAAGCCACTAGGTAACCGCCTTAAAACCTTTTTATATTAAGAGCAGTGTATTATAGTCCTCTATGCTAGCTATTAAGAGCATTACTTCTTAGTCTGTGCGTAAGGGGCATAATAGTATTATATATTTTAGTGTCTGTCTTGGCTAGCCATATTCGCATCTTAGGCTACCTACTAGGATACCTACCTAGTAGAGCCAATCTTTTAGTCCTATTATTCCTATTCTTAGGAGTATTGCCATTATATTTTCTGCCTTTATTAGGCCTTCTTAGAGCCCTTAGGTATTTACCCCCCATAGCATTAACCATGCTATGGCCTAGGTTCCTCTTACCTAAGATAGCCTCTGTACCTTTAACTCCTATACACCTTTCCAGTATTAGTTTAACCAGTATTATATTACAGTAGATGGTTTTTTGGTACTCTTTTATGCTCTACTTTAGCTTCTTTCTCTCTCTTACTATTATCTTTACTAGTTTCTTACGCGTCTCCTTTCCTCCTCTATATAGGCCTGGGCCCTAATATAGCACTATTCTTCTTCTACTTTTTCTACCTATTTCTCTAATATATCTTCCCTACTTTAGGGTTGTTAGTTAGCTCTCCTATAGGGCACCCTAGGGTCCCTCCATAGTTTGTTTAGGCATGTCTTAATATACTTTATAATATTAGAGTTACGCTCCTTTTACACCCTTTACATTACTACAGCTTTAATATATAATTATAGGGGGGGATATTAGCTTCCTTCTTAAGTAGTACTATAGCTATCCGCTTATACCCGCCTATTATACTCTAGAGGTAGGCTATTTAGACCTTTTAGAGTAGTTTAAGGAGTAATTTAGGGGGGCCTTTCTTAGTTTCTCCTATGGCCCAAACACTAGATCTATATATTATGGTTAGCCGGACAACTACTATATATAGTAAGTATAACCTCTAGAAGTATGGACCCTATATAGAATTAACGATTCTAGATATTGTAATGTACTACGCTTAGCCCTTATAGGCCGCTTATAATATATATACGCTCTACTAGAGCTTACTATCTACCTATACTCCTAATACCCTTAGGCCTTAAACTAGTTAGCCCCTAAAGCCTTAGATATAGATTATATACTAGAGATTTATAAGTTAGTTGCGTTTTCCTATAAAATAGATTAGCTGGTATTTCTCTAGTAAGAATTGGACTCTATATCGTCTTGCCTATTCTATATAGGTGTGATAGGCTTTTTCTAGTGTTCTACAGTTCTCTGCGGCCGTTGGCCTATATATAATTAAGTTTATATTATTAATAAAGCCTATCCCCTAGGTCGCCCCTTCCTTAAAGGACTTAAGTAGGTTGCTTATAAAAAAAAGGAAGAGTATAGGCAAGAGGGGTAATCTTTATAGTATTCCTATTATAACTATAATAGGGGGGCTCTAGTATCTGCTAAAGACTAGCGATATTTCTTTCTGGCCTATAAACCCTTAAATAAATTATATAATCTATTTTAGGAAGCCCTTTGCCCTAAGGATATATAGGAGGCGTTTATGGGGTATATTATTATAGGTACCACTAATATCTAGGCTAAGCATTAATACTACAAAGTCCCTTTACATTGCCCATACAGACTTAATAGTGGCGGCGAGTAACGTAAGTGCTAATAGTATTAAGCGGTTCTTTTTTGCCCCTATTTAACTTTATAGTAGTAGGGCGTATTCCTTAGCTATATCTACCATGCGGTCCGCTATTACCCTTTCTAAGATCTTACTAAAGGTGTTTTCTAAGGCAATAGGGCGGTAGCTTCCTGGGATTAAGTAGTCTGCTTTACCTTCTTTTTATAGGATAACTATTATTATAGATCTTCTAAGTCGCGGGTAGTAGCCTATAGCAAAGTATGCTCTAGCTATATCTATAAGCTAAGGTGCTATAAGTGGTCCATAGATCTTTAAGGCCTTATTTAGTATCTTATCTAGTCCTAATACTATATTATTTAAAAGGCGGCTAATAGTTCTAGCTATTTCCTCTATTGTTATATCGCTGTTAACCTATAGGTAAGTTACTAGTGTTTTACCTATAATATTACTAAGGTCTACTAGAGCCGGTTAAGGGAAGAACCTTTCTATAAGGATCTTTACCTTATTGTTGTTATTAGTGGCCTATAACTCCCCTACTCTTTATAGGGGTAGTAGGTATAAGTCTTCTACTAAGCGCCCTACCTTTTTCTTTACCTATTTTACTATAGCCTAAAGGCCCTTATTATAGGGGAGGCTTAAGTTAAAAGTGTACTCGTTTATAAACCATCTCTAGTTATTCCTTACCTTTTTTTTAGGGTATTCTTTAACTGGTTTCTTATATCTTTATATCATCTCTCATCTTTAGGGTTATAGCTACTTATATATTTCCTTCTTACTTGTTATTAGCTGGTAATAAGAACCGCGCATTATATGGACCATATGTGTTGCGTATAGGGGCCCGGTTATAAGATTAGGCAGTGCTCTTCTAGCCCGTTTTTAATTGCTACCTAAATCCTTTTTAGTCTTTGGTTAATTTCCTTAGGGGTGGCTAATAAGCCTCGCTTATTTAGTATTAGGTAGATTTCTTCTAGGTTTTAAAGTTATTATTTAACTATACTAAGGAAGCTATCTATCTTAAGCTTCCTTATTATATATCTTTTACTATTTAGTTGCGCCTTAATATCTAGGTCTAGCTATATCTAGATAGGGATATAGTTTAAGGCAAGTACCTATTCTTCTTTAGGGTTGCACTTTTCAAGTCTCTAGTATAGGCCTTCGTCTATAAATATAAGGTTAATTATACTTCTGGCGGTGCCTTATTGCTATAATTACTCCTAGGGGGGTGGCCAGTTTAAGGCCCCAGATGTCTATAGCTCTTAGTAGGCACTCTGCCTATCGTTTAGCAGCAATATAGATACCCCCCTACTATAGGTAGTAGAGGTTTATATCTCCTAATAGAATAGACTCCGTGCCTTTAGTTTCTAGTAAGCTTATTACTAATATAATATTCTCTGTTTATAGGACCCCTTTAACCCTAGGGTTATATATATTAATAATTTATACCGGTCCCCTATATGTCTGGATTGTTATAACTATAATATCTAGGTTAACTGCCTGCCATAACTATAAGAATAGGCTAATAGCCTTACTAATTATAAAGCACACGCGTATAGCTGCTTTGGTTTATATAGGAGCTGGAATCCTTAGGGGCAGTATGTTAATTATATATAGGTATTATAATACGGCTCTTATATAGTAAGGATATAATATTTCTCTAGGTCTAGACTGTCTAGTAGGGGCCTTATAAGATGGTGGTTTATATTGCCGCAGTTATACTATATAATGGATAGGTAGCGGACCCCTAGTAAGGGTCCTTCGTCTCTCCTTTATTTCTCGCTTCTTCTATTTCCACTTTCTCTAGGATTTTTAGAATTTCTATCTCTTATGTCCGCGCCCTAGTCGCTACTTATTTTATATAGAGCTTTCTATTTCTATATTTTGTATTCCTACTAGCGCTTCTATATCTAAGTCTATTATTATCTCCAGTTCTTCCCCTAATCTTACTAGTCGGCTATATGCCCTTTATAGGTTGGCTGCGAATGTTATATTTACCGCATTAAGTCTAATTCTTAATTATTCTGGTTTTAAGCTTACTATAGCTATCTATAGGGGTCTTCCTATAGGGCGTCCTCTCTCTTATATTCCCTGTGACCCTTATATCCCTATTTAGTCTAGTAATATCGCGCGGCGTCGCTTCTGGCCTGTTAAGGCTTAGGATGGCTGGCCTAGCCCCCTAGTATTAAAGGTAGGAAACGCTAGGAAGGCACCTGCGTCCCCCTAGCTTATCGCTTATTGTTTCCATTTATATAACCTAGCGTGCAGTTATTCCCGCAGCTATTAAGCCCTTACCTTCCATCTTCTATATTTAATACAGTCTTCTCTCTTCTACGCCTTATATATGCTTTAGTGGTAGTTTACGCATTTTATTTAGTCTTGGTTTAAGCAATGTCTTATATTATAGGGGCCTGTATAGTGGCCGTAGCACACCTATACTGCGTATGTAGATTAGGTGTGTCCCTATTATGCGCAGCAATAGCATTATTTTAGGCGTAGTCTATAGTTATAGAGCCTTGTGTTGTATATAAGGCCGTTTATAATTATTCCTTTTTGGATAAAGAGTTTTTGTATTCCTAGTATAAGTGTGCTAATAATAAGGGAGCTATATATTTGATCGGCGTCTTCCTGGTAAGTCTTTGGCGACCCTTATATCCTCTTATTATTCTTATTATTTGCTTAGTTTACATTTTCCTATTAAAGCTATTGGATTTAGGTGATCTCAAGTCCTAATATAAGGCGTTCCGTTTGTCTTACTATCTCCTATATAATTGCTGTGTTATTCACCTAGCGTCCCTTTTCTACCCTAAAGCTTATAGGAACCGCTAGGACTTTAACTAAGTAATCCTTATAGAGTACTTTTATGCTAATACGTTCTCCTAGCCTGTCTCCTGCCCTTATAGCTCGTTCCTTTGCCTATTGGTCCTTTAGGGTAACTCTAATGTCTCCGCTCTTAAGGTGTTAGACTATAACAGCATTATAGACCTCTTTGCGGATCTTTATAAGAACTTCTGTTTCTAAGTATCCCCTAAGCCCCTCTACCTTTTCTATATTTGGTTATATTATAATTATATACCCGGTTATTATCTTAAGGGGGGTAGGTTCCTTATGCTGTAAAAGCGTAGCTACGGCGGCCTAGGTACGGTTCGCCGGTAAGAGGGGGTTTTGTTTGTTTTTAATTTTGCTTATCCGTTAGAGGATTTGATTAAGGGTTTGCTAGAGGGGCGCCTAAGGTTTACTAGACTGGCGGAGCCATTCTACTAGCTGTATTAGTTTTTTATAGCTAACGGTTACTCCCCTACAATTTTAGATACTAGACGCATCTAATAGGCTTTATATTTTATTAGATGCCTTCTTAATAGAGGTATTTCCGCGTTATAGTGTGGTATTCGCCCGTCTTTATTATAGAGGGCTATTGCTAGGCGTAGTTCTAGCGGTTACACACAAGTACAAACTACTGTTATTTGACGTATACCTTCCCTGCGATATATATATCTTAGGGGGATTCTCTAGGTGTTTTTTAGGGATCTTTTGGTTGGTTTTGGTCTTTTAGGCTGGGTGCAGCAAGAGCTCCTTTTTATTAAAATATATAGTATAAGACTTTACGAAGTTTGCTTGCTACTATATAAAACTTAACCTTATCTATATATTTAACCGCCTCCGTATTATAAAGGAAAATAAATAGCTTATCGTATTCCGTACTAGATATAAACTATTTAAATCCTTAATAACGTTATTTAGCCTTATAAATGCCCTAAGTTAATTTTAACACTTTATAAATAATACCCTATAACCTTACCTAGACATTTTCTATACTGTTTATATTAATAACATCCTAGCATATAGTAATAACTTAGCTAAATATAAGAAATATGTTAATTTTATCCTAGAAGCCCTACGTAAAGCTAGCCTATAATTAGATATAGATAAATATAAGTTCTATAAAACGGAAGTTCTATACCTTAGACTTATTATTTTTATAAACGGTATATAAATGGACCTAAAGAAGATTAAAGTAATTATAAATTGGTAAGAACCTAAGGACGTTAAGGACGTAAGAGCTTTTATAGGATTTGCTAACTTTTACTAACAGTTTATTAATAACTTCTCTGCCCCAGTTTTACCCATTATAGCTCTAACCTAAAAAGATAAAGCTATTATCTTTAATAAGGAATATAAGAAGGCCTTTATCTACTTAAAAGTTATATTTACTACCGCACCTATACTCTAACACTTTAATCTAAACCAAAAGAGTATTATAGAAGCTAACTTATTTAACTACGTTACTAGAGGTATTCTATCCCAGTATAATAAAGAAGGAGTACTATACCCTATAGCATACTTAAAATAACTAAGTCTAGCTAAATATAACTATAGGATCTACGATAAGGAATTATTTGGTTATTATTAGATATTTTAAATAATAGCGACCTAAACTAGAAGGCGCTGGATTTCTAATTAAGGTCCTTAGTGACTATAAGAATCTATAGTACTTTATAACTATAAGAATCTATAGTACTTTATAACTATAAGAATCTATAATACTTTATAACTATAAAATAGCTAGGTTATTATTAAGCCCGCTAGTTAGAATATCTATCTTATTTCTAATTCTTAATTATATACTACCTAGTCGTTTAAGGTTAAAAACCTAATGCCCTAACTTAATATTTATAAAATATGCCAATATAGGAAGAAGCGCGTATCTACTATAATTAAACCCTACTTCACCCTAAGCTATTTAACCATCCTATTAAAGACGTTATAATATATATCCTTAAAATAACTAATTAATTAATTAATTAATTAATAGTTAACAAATACTTAAATAATGAGTTTATCTAAGAGACACTTAAGCTAATCTAAGGTGGTATTAGACGCTCTAAAAGAATTTCTTTAAGTAAATATAAAGTTTATAGAGACCTCTTATACTATAGAAACCGCCTAGTTATACCTAACTATAATAAACTTAAGCTTAAGCTCCTTAAATATATATATAACCTACTAGTAGCTAGTTACCTAGACTAAGAAAAAACCCTAGAACTGCTTCAATAAGAATATTATTAGCTAAATATATATAATATAATATAAAGGTATATCTTTAGCTACTATACCTATTAATAAGCCAAAGCTTTATATAAGATATATAACGGCTTTTTAAAGCTACTGCCTATTTTAGACCAAAAATAGAAGGATATCTTAATTAACTTTATTGTTAAGCTCCCTGTAAGTAAAGGCTATATAAACATTATAGTAGTTATAGACTAACTATCTAAGATAAAATACTTAATTGCCTACCCTACTATGTCAGCGCCTACTATTACCTAACTATTTCTAAACTATATATAGAAACTCTATAAACTCCCTAAAATAATTATCTCTAATAAAGGCAGCCGTTTATCTCTATATTTTAAAAAGAACTAACTACCTATCTCCGCATTAAAGCACTATTATCTATAACATACTATGTAAAAATGGATAGTTAAATAAAACCTGTAAATACTATAATAGAATGGTATATTTGGATATATATGTTATATTTATAGGACGACTAAATAGACTAGCTTATATTTACTAAGTTTACTATAAATAACTCCGTCTTAGAAACTATAAAGGTCTTCCTATTCCTAGCTAACTACAGCTAGTATCTATAAATAAGTTTTAAACCCTTTAGTGATATTTCTTACCTAGCTTATTATGCCTTATAAGTTATAAAAGTAAATAAATTTATAAAGAAGATAGAAGAACTATAAGAGTTTCTTACTAATAAAATAATATAGGCCCAATCTGTTAATAAAGTCGCAGTAAATAAAAATTAAACCGTAGCACTGGCCTATTAAATTAGTAATTTTATTTAGCTAAATATAAGAAACCTAAATATAAAACGACCTACTAAGAAACTTAATTAGAAGAACGCTGGCCCTTATAAGGTTAAAAAGGTTATCTCTCCTTATGCCTACTAACTAAAGCTCCCTAATACGGTTAAAATCTACCCCGTATTCTATACGTTAGCCATCTACCCTACTACCTCTATATTAGATACCCTGCCTAAATAAATCCAGGACCCTCCCCTACTTGTTAAAGTAGATAATAAGGATAAGTACTTTATTAAAAGAGTTAATAATATTAAGTATAATAAACGGAAATATAAATATATATACCTTATAAAATAGAGAGGCTTTACTAAGGCTATATAGGAACCCGTTAACTCTATAGGACTTATATAAGCCACAAAAGGCTTTTATAAGCTCTACCTAGAACTACTACAGCCCTATCTTGTAAAAGCTTAAGTTTAAAGGGGGGGTACTATTATAGGACACCTCCGTAACACCTTATACACATCTACCTATTTCTACTAACGTAGTAAGAAGAGACCGACTGTAAAATAGCAATCTAATAGTAATCTATAGCAATTTAACGGCAATTTAACAGCAATCTGCCCCATTCTACTATATTCTACCAAGTCTATTAAATTCTACTAAGTTCTGCTAGGACCGCTACTTAAATCCTATTCTACTCCGTGTACATATTAACCAAGTAACTAAATTTACGATATATACCCTTTCTCCCTATTTCCTTACCTTCTCTCCTTACGCAACGTCTTAACTTTATTACGCAGTTTATATACATAGCTTAATAATATCTACTTCGCTATATATTATTACCGCTTATGCTTACCCCGTAACATATAAACTGTATAAAGCTCTACGTCTATAATTTCCATATAGGGTCCTAGATTCTAGTTTATTGTATATTTAATCCTATTTCTCTTCCCTATTTTATATACGGTAGCCATATTTAATTAATTATTTTTAGAGCTATCTATATAGTATATATCTACTTAGTCCCACTTTAGGGATTCTTATAAATTTTTTACTAGTCTTAGATATTCTTATATAGCTTCTTCCTTACTATTCTTAAATATATAGAAGGATGCAAATATAGAAGAAGGTTATGATTTTTGCCACTCTAAAGAGATTTTCTCTATTTTCCAGTTCTAAATTAGCTGCTAAACCCTAGATACTAGGGATAGTTGCTATGTTTTTGGCCATAGCAAGTGCCTTATAGTAGAGTTTTTAGAACTGGAACTAGGGTTAGTTGCTAATTCGTTCTTATCTTTATTGTTCTCTTTTATATAGGCCTTTTTAATTGCATAGTTTTCCTTAAATTTAGGAACCTTAATACGTAGTTATTGCAAAGCCTTTTAAATCTAATTCTAGGAAGAGGAATAGAGGCTTCGATCTCTATAGCTTGGCTAGGAGATCCTCTAAACGCTCTTAAAAGATACGCGTTCTATATATATAAAAGTGTAGTACCGCTGACCTTTTTCTAGCGCTCTATTACTAACCCCATTTAGCTTTTCTATAACCCTACTTAGCTATACTACTACGGCTTAGCTGGATACTAAATTAGGGTAGCGGAAAATCTAATTAATAACAATTGATATAATACGCGAGATCATATTATATCCCTTTATGTGGCAAGTTTTTATAGACTTTTTGTATATGTATGCCTTATAAGCCAATCTAGAGGCTCTATACTGTATAGAGCTTAGTATTAAAGCCTCTGGTTAATGCGATTGCTTGGTAATAAAAGCCCTAGCACCTTATTAACGTTTAAATATTGCGGTAATTAGTAGTAACGTAGCCAGGAATCGTATAATATTTAGTGTAATTAATTAAAAAGCTTTAATATTGTCGCCGTCTATTTAATTATTTAATTATTTAATTATTAGTAAAATATTATCCTTATACCGCCTAAAAAACGTTATACGCCTTCGGCTCTAAAGCCTCTCAAAGCACCTTAAGCCTAGGAGTCCTATTTATAATCTTTTTAGGCGACGCAGTATATATATAATAACCTATCAACAGTAGTTACGTAGCAGGTAGCAGTGCTAATTAAGAATATTAAGGAGATTTAGCTAAGCAGCTAGATAGAAGATATTAAGGATAAATTAGGAGCCGTTTTTAAGGCCTATGGAGAGACTACTAAGATTAAGGTAGATAAGGTAGATAAGACTAAACTACTAGGGTTATTAGCTAAAGAATTTATAAGAATAGGCCTTCCTACTATTTCTACTTTATAGAAGCCTATAGCTACTATTCCTAAACTAGATCTTAAATTTATTAACCTTTTAAAGAGGTTAATATTTGCCGCTTAGTATACTAATAAGCTTATTAGTAGTATTAACGTAGACGTTAAATCTAATAACATTCCTAATTAAAATAAGGATATTAAGTTCTCTGCTTACTATATGCTAGCTAATTAGATTAGTATAGTGTCTAGTAGGTATAGATCTAGATAGCACCTGCCAATTTAAGTATTTCTACTATTCTTTAGTATTAGTATATTTAAGAAGCTTGTAATTAATATAAACCTATATATAGCCTCTTAAATGCTAGTAAATATTACTAATTAGGATAATATATGGGTAAATAATTACGGGCGTAAAAGGAGACCTCTACTAGCAAATTAATAATTTAGGTAGAGCTTATTATTTATATAGGCGTCTTTAAAGGCACTTAGGTGCGAGGTCTTTAGGCCATAGATACTTAATTAGCTTATTTATAGGCTAAAAAAGCAAGGTGTTACGGACCTTATATTAGTAGTAGCACGACTATTAAGAGAGAATATAAACGGACTAGTGGTAAAAGCGTAGGAGGCGCTAGAACCAGTTAAACTATAGGACGAGAGGTAACCGAGTCGCATAACGGATTACGTGTTACAACTTAGTACGTAAGTACGCGAGTATATAGATATGCGACGTACCGACGTACTAACGTACCAATATACTTAGTACATTTCTTAGGCGCAGTATTATATATTTAAAGGACTACAGTTCCTACCTAGATAGTTCTTCTCTTTATAGTAAATCTTAGAATATAATTAGAGTTAATCTGTTAGGCAATTACTATACTAGCTATATTTATATTATACCACAAGGATTACCCCTCTCGCCTATACTCTTCCTTTTCTTTGTAAGCAACCTACTCAAGTCCTTTAAGGAAGGGGCGACCTAGGGGATAGGCTTTGTCAACGATACAAACCTAATTATATACGGGCTAACGGCCGTAGAGAACTGCAGAATACTTAAGAAAGCCTATAATACCTATATAGAATGGGCAAGACAACATAGAGTCTAATTCTCACTAGAGAAATACCAGCTAATCTATTTTATAAGAAAACGCAACCAACCTGTAGATCTTTAGCATATAATCTATATCTAAGGCTTTAGGGGCTAACTAGTTTAAGGCCTAAGGGTATTAGGAGTATAGGTAGACAGTAAGCTCTAGTAGAGCGTATATGTATTATAAGCGGCCCATAAGGGCCAAGCGCAGTATATTGTAATGTCCAGAATCGTTAATTCTATATAGGGTCCATACTTTTAGAGGTCACGCCTATTATATATAGCAGTTGTCCAGCTAACCATAATATATAGATCTAGTGTTTGGGCTATAGGAGAAACTAAAAAAGGCCCCCCTAAATTACTCCTTAAACTACTCTAAAAGGTCTAAACAGCCTACCTTTAAAGCATAATAGGCGGGTATAAGCGGACGGCCATAGCACTGCTTAAGAAGGAAGCTAATATCCCCCCCCTATAATTATATATTAAAGCCGCGGCAATGCAAAGGGTATAAAAAAAGCGCAACTCTAATATTATAAAGTATATTAAGACACGCCTAAATTAACTATAAAGGGACCCTAGGGTGCCCTATAGGAGAGCTAACTAATAACCCCAAAGTAGGGAAGATATATTAGAGAAATAAGTAAAAAAAGCAGAAGAAGAATAGTGCTGTGTTAAGGCCTAGGCCCATATAGAGGAGGAAGGGAAACGCGTAAGAAACTAGTAAAGATAATAGTAAGAGAGAGAAAGGAGCTAAAGTAGAGTATAAAAGAGTACTAGGAAACCATCTACTATAATATAATACTAGTTGGACCAATACTAGAGAGGTGTATAGGAGTTAAAAGTATAGAGGCTATCTTAGGCAAGAGGAACCCAGGCTATAGTATAGTTAACGCTATAGGGGGTAAATACCTAAGGGCTCTAAAAAGGCCTAATAAAGGTAGAAAATACAATAGTAACACTTCTAAGAACAGAAATAATAGGACTAAAAGATTAGCTCTACTAGGTAGGTATCCTAGTAGGTAGCCTAAGATATAAATATAGCTAGCTAAGACAAACACTAAAACATATAATACTATTATGCCCCTTACGCATAAACTAAAAAGTAATACTCTTAATAGCTGGTATAGAGAACTATAATACACTACTCTTAATATAAAAAGGTCTTAAGGCGGTTACCTAGTAGCTTATTAGCTAAAATATACTAAACTAGTTCTGGGTTGCAAAGGAAATAGTAATAAAAGGCAAAGGGGTAAGTACTAGGCGCCCGCTAATAACTCTATAGTAGTAAAGTTAAGTTTATAATACTAACGCGTCCATAGGCTTGTTATAGCAGCAGTGGTTCCTAAGAAGGTTAAAAAGTAAGGTAGTAGAGCACTATAGGTAACTCGCAGGCGCTTTGCAGGCGCTATATAGGCGACCTTATAGACACTATATAGGTGTTACGGCGCTGGTGGAAAACGGTACTGGCAAATTGCCGTCAGATTGCCGCAACTTGCTATCACGTGACCAGAGGATTGTATATAGCTTCGAGCGGTGCTTCTGTTCTTCCCCTTTCCTTTCTCTAGCTTTGGATCCTCGTTTATAGACAATCCAATTGTACAGGCTTGCGCGACCCTCTTACTATGCTCGTGCCTTAATTGACTAAGTCGCTAACATTATCCAAAGCTCGTCACTACTCTTCTTTTCTAAGAAGGAACTTAAAAATATCTATAAGGCCATAAATAGGACAAGGACACAGAATAGGACCCTAAGGACATCACCAGGACCACAAGGATAGGACAGACCCCTAAGAACCAAAAGAACACGAATAGAACGCGAAACCTAAGAATAGGACACACACAGACCAGAACCTCTAGAAAATAAACAAATACTGAAAATTACCTAATACCCCTACTACCATGCTAAGAAATACAGCAGCTGGTAAAGCCGCTGCAGGACCCGCAAATACCTCCAATAGTAAAATAGTCGCCGTCTCGACCCCCTAGGAAGAGCTTGCAGTAGCTAATACCAAAATTAAATGGCTTTAAGAGCTACTTAAAACCAGAAACACCCCTATACCTAGCAAGGAGTTATTAAACACCTAGAGACTTGCTATAGTCCTTAAGGCCCTAGCCTAACGTATAGCCTCAGCATCATTGCGGTCCGCGAAGGTCGCAGACCCCCTATTGCTTACAGACAGAACTAACCCTATATTTAATAATTGGAAGCTTTAACTGCAAGATAAGCTTAAAGTTAATGCGGACTACTTCCCTACTACCTAAGCTAAAATGGCCTACGTCTTCGGCCGTACTAGTAGGGACGCACAGACGCATCTACGTCCGCAATATGCCTAGGACTCGGCAGACCCCTTCCTCTTTAGAGAAGAGATAATTAACTACCTGTCTTCTATTTATAAGGACCCCTATAAGATATAAAACGCCCGCCTTAACTATAAAGCCCTTAATATAAAAATAATAGAGACCTTTTTAGTTTTCTAGACCCGCTTTCTACACCTAGCTGGACAGGCTTAAATCCCCTAGGAAGACTTAATGCTAGACCTCTTTAATAAGCTTACCCTAGACCTATAGCGCGCCATACTGCCGGTTTATACTACCGTACAGACGCTAAAGGAACTTATGGACTAGTGCCTAGCTATTAACCAGGGCCTCCGCTGAATTAAGGCACGTGCCAAGTGGTATAAGACTAGAAGCTTTGCTAACTAGAACACGAGTACTATAAGAACGGGCCATAGCGCCCTAGTAAGATCTGCAATCCCTATAGCACTAACTATACCGCCTGCCGTTAACCTAGCGGCTAGCCGTGTAGCTAGCCCTATGGCAGGTCTGGCGAATACTTAACCTATATATAACAACCCCCGTAGATAGGCCCTTAGCAATTAAGGAGCCTGCTTCTTATACGGCTAGAAAGACTACTTTATAAAGGACTGCCTAATAGCGGCAAAGACAAACGAGGTCCTATTAATTTAGGAGAATAGTATAGAGTTAGAAAAAAAGGAACCCTAGAGCAAGACTCCTCTCTAGGGTTAAAAGGAATTAATATATCACATATTAATCTAGGTCGGCTAGTTAGTGGAAGAAGCTGCACTATCCCTTATACTTTATTCTGTAATAGATATTAAGTTTTAACCTCTGCTTTGGCTAACTCTAGAGCAAATGCCTTTGCCTTAATAGATATATAGTATACTATAAAGCTGGCTGACTTTTTAAATGCACCCCTTAAAGAACTGCCCAAACCAATTCCTATTCGTGGGTATAATGGATGGATAGAACTACCCATTACAACTATCTTGCGGATTTACCTCCGTGTAGACGGATAAAGGTAGTATAACGTCCCCTTTCTTATTACGGACTTAGGAAGCCACAATATAATCTTAGAAAGAAAATAGCTAGCCTATCTAGGCTTACAGCTCGACGTATAGAGTAGACGGCTTGTTTGGCCTAAAACTCTACCCCTAATACCTTCTTTTATAAAGGAAATCAGCATTACAATGGAAAATCTTATGCGGCCATAGATAGACACCGTTCACTAGGCCAATGCTATGCGTAGGGACCAGGCCTTTAAGAAAGATATACAGCTTAATTCGCAACGGGTCCGTATACTACACCGCCCCTAGACTACTAATATTGCACCACCAGCACTAGAAACCTAGGAAGTTAGTAATAAGCTAGCTAGCTTAGGCCCTATACAGCTATAAAGAACAGCAAGAAATATTAGACGCTGTACTAAACGTATAGACCAAAAGGATAACTTATGGAAAATGGAATAGGAGCTAAAAAGGGCTATAAACCCTCTACCGTAAAATACAGTCCATGGAACATCTGTAAAAAAACCTATAAACCTCCCACCAGTTAATATCTGCTGTATTGGTGCCATAGGGTTCTACCAGAACTTAAAACGGCCCAATACTGTTGCCTTTACGACTAGCTTATACGAAATTGACTAGATAATTAAAGATAAGAAAGCCCTAGCCTATAACTAGCTTAGTAGGGAAAGTGAGCTTATAGATAAGGAGCTAGTAGAACAGAAACTACTCCGTTAATACCAGGAATTTAAGAACGTGTTCTCTAAGGTAGTATCCAACATACTCCCGCCTTACCAACCGTACGACTATAAGATTGAGATTAAGCCCGACAAAGAAAACACCCTTAGTTATAGCCCCCTCCGCCAGCAATCTACTGACGAGCTATGGGCCACTAAGTAGTACCTTATTAATAACCTTAATAAGGGCTTTATTAAGCCTAGCCAAGTCCCCTTTGCCTTACCTATTCTCTTCGCAAAAAAGCTAAACGGCGGACTCCGTTTCTATATTAACTACTATAAACTAAACTATATAACCCGCAAAGACCGATATCCGCTGCCCTTACTTAACGAAACACTGGCCCGTATAAGTAAGGCTAAGATTTTTATAAAGCTTAATATCCGCTAGGCCTTTTACTAAATTAGGATAGACCCTGGATTTAAGGATCTTACTATATTTTAGACCCGCTACGGATTATATAAATGTAAAGTACTACCTTTTGGACTAACTAATAGACCGGCTACATACCAACGGTATATAAATGATGTACTCTTTAACTACCTTAATGACTTCTGCACAGCCTACCTAGATAATATTATGATTTACTCTAAGAATGAACTGGAATATAAGGAGTATGTCCATAAAGTCCTATAACGGCTCCGCGAAGCTGGTCTCCAGGCCAATATTAGGAAGTTAGAATTTAGTATTAAGCGCACTAAGTACCTAGGGTTTATTATTAGTATGGATGGAATTAAGGCGGACCTAGAAAAAACGGCTGTAATTAACTAGTAGACACTCCCACGGACTATAAAGGGGGTATAATTATTTTTAGGTTTCTGTAACTTCTACTAACGCTTTATTAAAAACTATAGCAGGATTACCTAGCCCCTTAACTGTCTTACTAGGAAAGACCAGCCCTTCCACTTTAACGCTATATATAGGCAGGCCTTTAATAAGCTTAAAAAACGGCTAGTATCGGCTCCCCTACTTGCCTACTTTAACCTAGAATGGCCCTTAATGCTAGAAACTGATGCCTTAGATAGTGTAATAGCTGGTATCTTTTCCTAAAAGTAACTAGACGTAGAATGGCACCCTATTGTATACTATTTAAAGACCATAATAGATGCTGAGCTAAACTACCACATCTATAATAAAGAAATGCTGGCTATTATCTCTAGCTTTTAGCACTGGCGTATATAGCTAGAAGGGACCCCTAAGCCTATTAAGGTGGTTTTGGATTACAAGGCCTTAGAATACTTTATAATAATAAAGGCCCTTACGGCCTAGCAGGTACGCTAGGCGGATATCCTATCTTAGTTCCACTTCCTAATTATATATAGGCTAGGCGTAACTAACTGTATAGATACCCTTATAAGGCGCGAACAAGACCTAGATAACTAGATTGCTATAAAGATTATATTATAGACCTAGATGCTGCTATAACTAGAGCACCTTAACCCCTAAATATAGGTAGAACTAAATATAGACCCTGTAAAGGCCAAGATATGCCCTATTAATACTATAGAACTTGACCTTATTAATAAACTACTGTAGGCAAACCGTACGGCCCCTTCTCTACAGGAGTACCGCGAAAAGGTAAAGAATGCTACTAGCCTATGGTCTCTTAAAAACGGACTGCTTAAGTACCGGGAACGGCTAGTAGTGGTAGAGGAACAAAATTTATAGACGCGGCTTATCGCTGAAGTATATACTTAGGTCTCTACGGCCTACCCCAGAAAAAATAAGACCCGTAGAATTATTGGCGACCGCTACTACTAGCCCAGAATGGTTACGGATATTAACCGCTATATATAGAACTACGATGACTACTATAGGTTTATAATTCTACGAGATAAGACCCTAGGGCTATTAAAGCCACTCCCGATACTAGAACGCCCCTAGCAGTATATCTCTATAGACTTCTATAAGTTACCTACGGACCGCGACGGATATAATATGGTTATAATCCTAGTTAACTGCTTTAGTAAGCGCCCGTTCTTAATCCCCTATTATAAGAATATTAATGCTAAAGAGGCGGCCTGACTGTATATCTACTATATCTACTAAATTTATAGACTACCAGATACTATCGTATCTAACTATAGGCTATAGTTTATATTAGCCTTCTAGAACGAGTTCACCTAAATCCTAGGTATTAGGCTAAAGCTTTCTACGGTATACTACCCCCAGATAGATGGTTAGACGGAGATTATAAATTAATACTTGGACTAGAGACTCCGGCCCTTTATTAATTACTTTTAGGATAACTGGAGCGAACTACTACCTATAATAAACTATGCCTAGGCAACCCTACCCTATAACTTTATAGGGTTTGCACCTATCCAGCTAAAAATGGGATACTTACCCTATATAAGCTTTAACTGGGAGAGACCAGAAGGATTACAGACCGTGCGCAAAAAACTATCTTATAAGGAAGCACAGCAGTATGCTAGATGCTTAGAAGAAGTATAGATAGTAGCCTATAAGAACCTAGAGAAGGCCTAGAAATTAATAAAATAGTAGGCAAATAAGCACAGGCGCGAGCCTAACTTTACCATAGGCAATAAGGTCTGGGTTATAATAAAGAACTAGAAGACAGAACGGCCTAGCCGTAAGCTAGACTATAAGATAGCAGGACTGTATAAGATCCTTAATAAAGAAGGCAACTTATATAAGGTTAAACTCCCAGACTTAATTAAAGTCCACCTTGTTTTCTTACTAGATAAGCTATAGAAAGCTATAAATAACCCACTACCTAGATAAAAGAATAAGCCTCCACTACCAATTTAAGTTAATGGCGACGATGAATAGGAAGTTAATGAAATACTAGCCTATAAACTAGTACGAGAAACGCTGAAATACCGTGTCTAATGGAAAGGTTACGATCTAGACCCAACCTGGTACCCCGCCTGGAACTTTATAGGTTGCCCCTAGAAGCTTAAAGAATTCTATAACTAATACCCTAACGAGCTAGGACCCCTAAAGTATCTAAACGAGTAGATGGAGTGCTAGTATAGTAAAGATAATAAGCTACCTGTTGAGTATATAGATAAGAACACCCTACGGACATAATACGGACATATAAAGCCTGAGGGCAGGCTTTTTCAGGGGGGGGGGGGGGGGGGTAATGTTACAGCGCTAGTAGAAAAAGGTACTGGCAAATTGCCATCAGATTGCCGCAACTTGCCGTTACATAATGGCAAGTTGCCATTACGTGACCAGAGGATTGTATATAGCTTTAAGCGGTGCTTCCGTTCTTCCCCTTTCCTTTCTCTAGCTTTGGATCCTCGTTTATAGACAATCCAATCGTACAGGCTTGCGCGACCCTCTTGCCGTGCTCGTGC
>Ga0307507_10004033_pt1 | contig 26923 bp, 26 predicted proteins | sample 7_EM_MG_FD_207223 | JGI IMG/M metagenome (GOLD analysis project Ga0307507, IMG submission 207223) | Populus trichocarpa ectomycorrhiza microbial communities from riparian zone in the Pacific Northwest, United States - 7_EM | ecosystem: Host-associated > Plants > Roots > Unclassified | place...
AAAACCACCTCGTATAATTTTTCCCCCCCCCCCCCCCCATATTCCTTCCCCCTTGACCCGTCCTCGCTGACTTCCGCAGCGCAAGCCTGAAGCACACTTCTCCCGCAGGTTTATACTCCTCGCTCTCATCGACATCGCATAGTACCTGGCACTGCGTGCTCTTCCCCCGCCGGGGGCCCTACGCATCTGCCGTTCTCCCGTTCACTATCGAGTTCCCAGAATGGTACCCTGACGGCCCGCCGCGGATCGAGTTCTCGCCCGATATCTGGCACCCTATGCTCAATAATGGGTTGTTCCAGTGGGGGGGTTGGTGGGCGCGTAGGCCGGGACAAGGTACCGTGGAGGTGCTGGAGTTTGTCAAGAGCTGCTTTGATGATGAGGCGGTTGTCGTGAAGGAAGTTGGGGGGTGGAGGGCTGGCTGGGAGGAGAGGGTACGGAGGGTTGTTGAGGCGAGCCACGCGGAGAAGGGGGATGGGGTGGTGCGTTCTGATATTTTTGTTATTTTAACGCTGCGCAAGGGGGGTGCTAACGGATATGTTCTAGATTCGTTTTGTGGAGTTAGATGAGCCCATAGAGAAGGGGGTTAAGGGTCTAATGAGTGGGGAGAGCGCGGCGTCACTTTGACCGGGGTTTGTCGAGAGGCTTTTTCTTCTCTGGAATTTTGATAGGGATTCAAGTGTATAGAACGACTTTTTTTCGTAAAAGTGAGAGATATCACGTTCTGTCATTTCCTGTTTTTTCCCTAGACTTCTTGCCCCCGCTTGCTTTCCGTGAGTTACGGGCTAATCAAACATCAGTTATCGACTATTGTTAATCTACCATTCTCGAGGGTTCCTTTTTTCTTTTCCCCTTCTCTTTTGACTCTCGATTTCTCACTATGGTCGGGAATTTCTGTCTCGGGGGGGTACGATGAATTCCTCCGATTTATTTTTTGTTGCTGCAAACCATTTTAGAATAATATCATCTAGTGCGTTGGGTCCCGCGAGTCCTGGGGACCAGCGTCATAGCCTTGCGCAACTGCCTCGTCGTCGTCGTAAACCTCCCTTTCTCAATCTTGTAGCCCCTTTTCTCGTCTCCCCTTTCATGATCTGGCGAGGTGTAGTTCATTACTCTCAATCACCTAGCAAAACCTTCACACCACCCACACCACCCACCCAGTTTTCCGATAGTTTTTACAAAAATCTACAACTACGACCCTATGCCCTCTGTCCCCCCCCCTCATCACCTCCCCTCCCTTCCTATTATTTATACACCCTTGGACATCCGACGCTCAGACACGATAACCCCCACGGGCCGACTGCCTATTGAGGATGACAACGACATTACACCCCGACCCCTACGCATCAAGAAAGTTAAAAAATCGCCCTCAATGCCCTTCCGTATGAAAAGCAGAGGCCGGCAAGAAGGGAAGGAAAAGGATAAAGAATCGAGGAGAGGGTTCCTTGGAATGGGCTTTCCACCGAGCCCTAGGGCTCGTAGCTCTTCTGCTGGTGTATTGGGTAAGGATTGGGACAAAGGCAAACCTGATGGGGACGGAGATATTAATGATGCTCGGAAACCCCCCGGCGGAAAAGGTGCAGGATCAAGTCCTACTGGGGCGAGGATGGCCTGGCTACAACGGCCTGGTGCAAGACAAATGGCAAGTATCTCCGACCACGGCAACAAAATTGATTCCCATCGTCGTGGAAATTCTGTGCTAATGGAGCTCAATAATTCTCAGGGACACGAGTCGCACGATTCCTCTAGCCACGCGGGAGAGGATGCATGTTTGCTACCTTACTCCGACGACCAATCCACGGGGGATAGACATGAGAAGAATGCATTCTTGCGACGGGCAGCGAGCACCGGTGCGAAATATGATAAGTCGGCGAGGCAGAGGCTTGAGCAGAGAAGATTGGGAGCAGTGAATTGGGTTTTCGAGGAGACTGTCCCGACAAAGTCCCCACCAAGAGGATGGAGACAGATGGCCATGGATTTATTCCAAGGCAATCCCAACCAAGCTAATATCAAGCGAGCCAACTCCAGAAAAAGTGAGAGGAGTGATAGTATGTCTTCCACAAAATCCGCTCTAATATACACTACGCCGCCGGAAGTCTCCCCCATCAAACCAGACGCCGCAGGCGATACGGGAAACCAGGTCGACGGGGGTCTCCCAAAGAACTTCGCAGCGGGCGATATGTGGCAGTTGGGCGGCAAGAATGGATCAAGACACATTTCCTGCGACGAGAGGAGCGTCACACCCCCCGGCCGTGTCCGCAGTGCTAGTGTTCTGGAAACACTTGATGGCAATATGGGTGGGAAGCATAGATCTAAGCCTCAAAAGCGTGGGCAGTGGAGGCCGCCGATGTTGATCCTTGACCTGGCGATTACTCCTGAACGGGATACTCTTCCTATATACAGTAGTCAATCCGGGCAACAGAATGGATTTTGGATATCGGTCGAAATTGAGGGGAGAGTTAGCAATAGTGCTGGGTATGCCGGGCAGTCACAGGGTGTCGGTATGGATGTTGGTGTTTTGATGGATCTATCGTGAGTCCTAACCACCCTTAGCTTCGCAATTGCTGAGAAAGATAGCCCGTATACTTCCCGTACATCTTTTTCGAGTATGAAGTCGAAAGCGAAACGGATCGTAGAATCGATGGAAAGCGCGAGGGATAGAATTGCGGTAATGACCTTTCCATGCGCCACGCCAAATACCGTATACACTCTCAATGCCTCGGGAAGCGTAGCAAGACAGCAGCTACTGGAAGATATTATGTCACTTTCACTCCCACAGACAAGCATCCCCCCGTCGACTCGCAACGTCAAGGAAGCCGTGATGGCCGCGATTAGAAAATTGAAGGCAATGCCTTCAGACCCGACAAGATATCCGCGGGCCGATAGGAGCGTTCATTTATTCTTGTTGACTTCTCAATTAGATGATGGGGCTATTGATTTACTCCCAGAGGTGTTCATGGGGCAGATGCAGATTCACATCCTTGGTATCGGACCCCTATTCTGGCCCAGGAACGAAATGGGGTCTTCCGGGTGGTGTGTTCCATTGAGCACTTCCGGCCCGAGGCCTAATAGCAGAGACAGTCGCAGCGAGCAAATGCCTGTCACGGTAGAAGAGATTATATCGACGTTAAGAACGGGGGTCTATCTTGGCGAAGCCCAGAACGTCGTCGTCCATCTACGCCGTGCAGGAGACTCGCGAATCCTCGAGGTTATCGGCGAAACCGAATACCCCCGCCTCGTCCCGGGTGAAAAACGAAGCCTCCTCATCAAAGTCGATCCAGGAAACCCCCCGACCCTTACTACCGCTCGCGGCAACGCTAGAGACCCAACCGACGACTGGTCCACCGTTGAGCAACAAATCAACTCAATCCAAGCCGACCTCGGCGTATATGAGACCCCCCTACTAACCGTAACACTCACGTACCAGCACAGCAGCCACCCCCCCAGCACCACTCTTTCCATTTCTAGAACTGCAGGAGTGGACCGCTACAACGAACATTCCCGTTGGCACTCCTCTCCCACACTGCAAACTAAACTCTTTACTTCCCCCGAGAATTCGCCGAAGCCGGCGGTCACCCATGGGGAATACGTTTACAGAATCCGCAGCCAGAAGGCCGCGAGCATGTACTCCAACCCGGACCGTGCGCTTTCCGAAATCAAAGCCATTCGTACCAGCGCGCGGAGGGCAGAGGGGAAGGCTGATTTACACGATATTTCCCGGGAATTGGCGTATAGGGCCAGGATGAAGAAGCGGTTTTCGCAGTCTACCGTCACATCTGCCGATAGTGGGTTTATAGACGGTGCGCGGAGAAAATTCAGTTTCGCAAGTGACACCACAGACGAAGTTCTCACATGCTGGCGTGACGAAGAGTTGCGCTCTTCTCCATTCGTGTCACCCGACGAAGCGCCGCCTGCCAGACTTGGTTTGGAAGAATCGGATGCGGACGGTGAGGGTGAGGCGGAGGAAGGCATGGACGAGGCGCGGAAGATTTGGAGGGATATGAAGGTTAGGAAATATGGTTCTGGGGGTGGGGGGAGCATTGGGCGGGTGAGGTTTTCTACCGACGTGAATAGGAGCAGTGGGGCCGGGGATGGAGAGACGGGTAGTAGTGGTAGAAGCAAAAGTCTGGTTAGGCTTAGGGATGTTAGAGAGACGGACTTTGGGCCTTGGAGGGTCTAGAGTTTTTTTTTTTCTTTTTCGTTTTTTTCTTTCGTTTTTTTTCCCACCTCCGGCTGTGTCTGGCGAGAGGGGGTAGGGGTATCTGGCAAGACACTAGACGGAATTGTTAGATCTCTAGTGAGTTGGTGCGGAGGCGATGCCCTTTTACTCTACCAGTATGAGGTGGGTTAGGGATGCGGGTAGTCTAGCCAGGTAACTTAGCTGTGGAATAATACTTTTAGCCTGGACAATAATGAATTGATGGGATTCCAATTTTATTTTCTGTGCCAAAGGTTGGGTTTGTTTATGAGTGGGATCTCTAGATGTGGGACGGTATTAGGTTAGGTAAGCGAATTACGGAGGAATAATCATTGGCAGGATCTTGATCGACAAGAACTGCCTCGTCTCTGTAAATCATAGGTTGGCCGAGAATGTGGAGCGGTGCAGATGTATCGTGCATTAAGCGGGAGCTCTAACTAATCATTAAAGACAGATTCGGGAGTATCCTCTCGGGAGAATCCTGCACCACCAAGGTGGATATACCAAACAACTCACAGACCCCCCCCCCCAAGACAGAAGAGTAGAGATTCCAAGAATACAAACAGGGGGGTAAAAGAGAAAACCGCGACGCGCCGTAGGGAAAAATTGGAAATCCTACAAGTTGACAAACACAACTCCGCACCCTCATTATCACCACCAATCGCAAGACGTGAGAATTCTACCACTGTCGGAGGATTATCTGAACTCCCAATACCCCAACCGCGACTACAACACCAGTCACAATCTGCCCGACCCATCCCTCTAACAACCCCTTCTTCGGAACAACGACCGAATTTGGAGTATCCAGGTCCACGACGTAATGTCTCGCAAATACTACAACCTCGTTAGCCGCTATGCCGCTAAGAAATGAAAAAGGGGAACTGACAATCATTCTGTATCCAAATGACTTTATTCAACGCCCTCAAGACAGCACTCTTCGTCTCGTTATCCAAGTCCGGATGAGCCGTGACCGCCGCAATCACGAGGTCGACAACGTAGCCGAGGAGAAGTCCCATGTGGATGTACTCGACGCGGAGCCCGGGTTTCTTTGCGCTATAGATCGTCAACTCGTGTGTCAGAGTGAAGTGTGGGTTGGAGGAGTATGGAAGATAAATTACCGATGAGCAAACCCGGCAACACCAGTGTGCATAATGCCGACTTTATCAAAGTACTCCTACGAACCACACAACCATCAGCGCAGCTCTCTCTAAATACCATTTACTCTAGAGCGAGATGACATACCCAAGTCCGCGAATCGTCATAATCCATCACCACCAACTTTTGCAAATACCCCTTCAAAAAGCCCATCCGGAATTTGACCATCGGGTGCTCCAGATCCAAATCCTCCAGCTTGGTCGGTGCGACGCCTTCATACCCGGTTTGTCTAGGTACGAATGCTTTCGCGGTGATGTCGTAGCTTAGGAGTTTCTTGTAAACCGCGTCGACAATTGTGGGGATGAGGGATTCGACGACGGGTCTTGCGGCGTGGAGGGCCGCGGCGTCGGCTTCGGTGAAGTTTATGAAGGATTTCAGGTACGTGATGCGTGTTTGCAGGGTGGAGAGTGATTTAGGATCTATTGACTGCATTTTTAGTGTCCCGGTGGTGTAAAGTATATAGAGAAAGGTGGAAAATTCAGTGCGTGCTGAGATGAAAAAAAAAATCAAATCAAATCAAATCAAATCAAATACCGGCACTGGTATGTATGATAGTATGGCATGATAAGTTAAGCGGGAAAATTTAATTTAATACGCCGCGCAACCCACCATTTTATACTCCGACTTGTACTTGAGGACTTGTGCTTTCCCATCATTGATATACTATACCCGCTTTCCCGCACCCCGTTGCACCACATTTCGTGACCTTCGGAACAAACCCCATTGGTCCCCGTGGATTACTCATCCCCGCTCGGTAGTGGAAGAATTTTCCACGGAAATGGAGATGCGCTGGGGATTTACGTGACTAAGTGTGGAGCCATAAATGGTCCGAGAAGGGGGTTATTATAGTATGATAGTTAGAATAATCCTTTCATAATCTTTTTTTTTTTTCATTTTTTTCATTTTTTTCTTTCGTCATCGGGAACGGTAGGAATATGGGACCGGCTGACGGACGGCCCAGCCGCGGGATACCATACCTATTGCATTTCTTGTCAGGAACGGGTGATTATTTGTGATATCATAACTCTGGTTGGTTGCTATTGAGGTCGTTGGTGGCTGCCGCATGGCGAGGACGACGGGAATTTTGGAACATCCTGGGATGTCGCTTCGGTGGCTTTTGTCTCTTTCTCACATCATCAGTTGCCGATGCGGGGGAGGGGCAGAATGGGCCCGTTTTGGGAAGCGCTCGTATGATTTAACCGGTGGTATGATACTGCAGGTTGTATCATCATCGAGCGCAACACTCGGGCACAGTAATTCCATCTATTTCGAGTATGACTTCCGCAATGAACTATATGTAGGGAGGCGAAAAGGGAAATCCCTGGCCGAATGGTGATTGGGTGGGGGAGTAACTTTGTGAACCTCGCCGTATCAGTTAGGCTGATTTGGAAAACCCCTCCTGGTAGATGGAAAATGGTAGAGCGTTGACGGAATTTCTTCCCTTTCACAATCGATACGGATCATACTGTACTGTACTGTACACAGGGCCACAGTGCACAGGAAACAATCTTTCTTGGGAAGATTCGCGGTATCCGAGGGCGGTGGTTTGCTTGGCAACGAGGGGCGCTTGTGCGGTGGTAAACTTTTTTATCGCCATGCTCTTAGCGAGAAACCCCTTCCGGATATGACACCATTACGGGTAGGGAGGTTCTGCTACAACTATCGCAATATGAACTGTGCTTAAACATTAGCAAAGTCTAGTGCGGTGATGATTTTGCTCAGTGGAGTTGGCAATACAACTTGACCTCCGCTGGGATACTGCTCATGCCCTTTGCTTTCCCTTATACTCTACCATTAGCCCCGTCCTGCCTCTTGACATTTCCAAACTTTTGATAATTCATATGGGAATAACACATGATTAAAGAAATCTTATGAGAGTTTTGGCAGTTAGAGTCGGTTTCTACCTCCTTGGATTGAAAGCTAGTAGATATCTTAGGCAACGGAATTTCTGCTCTCATCTTTCCATATTATAACTCGATAGTTGGAACTTTAACCCGCTTTTTCAGTTCCAGTTCAGATAATAACAAATTTCCTATAAATTTGTATTAAGTTTATCTCCTTTGGCTCTTCCTATATTGAATCAGTTATGCTATATTCAAATAAGTTACTTTATTCTGCGTTATCTCATGTCGTACTGTATATTCCCCAAGTTATGTATTATAGGATCTTGATGACTAACATCTTGCCTGGTTGCCATGCTGTCTACTACAATAAGCCAATCTCACTTGAGCTAATCTGTTATGGATTTGGTTTTTTAGATTTTATGATTGGCACTATATCTTCAAAGGGGCTATTTGTGCCCTTTTTTTTGATTATGAACAGCTGAAAACAATTTGTTGATAGTCAAATTACCTAAATTATTTGGAGCTGGATTAATTAGAAAATGAAAGTCGACTTAAGTTGAGGAACTGCTTTAGTTGCAATCCCATTTTATAGTTAAAGAAATTCGAGCTACATTGAGTAAAGCTAAGATACAAAGAAGAAAAATACTCTTAGCCAATTACAAGAGAGTTTGTAATTAAGTTACAACAACATGAAAGAAAGAAAGAAAGAAAGGAGAAAACATTCAAGGCTCTTTGGCGATGGGGTTGGGAGAGGTGGGACCCCCAGGAGAGAGGAGGTGTGTCCGTTGTATGATACTCCTGTGCAAAATAAGTTATGGTGCCGATCAACGAAGAAAAACGCCCAAATCTGAAGCTCGTTGCTCCAAAGCTTATTTTGCGCGGGAGTAGGCTCGGTTCATATAAACAATCCAAATCTACCCAGTCCCATGGAACCTATGCAGTTTTTGTAACGCCTATTTTGCGCAGCAAGTGCGGGTTTTGTGTGGCCATGGTTGTTAGGTTTGTTGGGACAATAGGACATTCTTTACTTCCAGCATCTTCACAATCGCCTTACACCCACGGCGGGCAGCCAAGGTGAGCGGTGTTTGGCCATATTTGTCAAGTTTGTTAGGGTTGACCTTGTCCCGTTCCAGCAGTATCCTCACGACCTCCTCATGTCCTTTTCCATCGCCACAAGAGAACGATATTGGCCTACAGTTGTCATGCGCTCTATCATGGTAGGGTCTGCACATCGCCATCTGTATCTGTGGCACCCCCGGAGACCCACCCTGTGCCGCTAGAGAGAGCGGTGTTCGGCCATCCCTGTCAGGAGTATCGGGATTGACGTCGTTCCGTTCCAGCAGTACCCTCACGGCTCTCACATGCCCACATCCAGCAGCCCAAGAAAGTGCTGTTCGGCCATATTTGTCACTTCTGTCGGGATTGACGTTTCCGCGCCCCAGCAGTATCCTCATAATGCGCTCATCTCCAAACTGGGCAGCAAACACCAGCGGTGTTTGCAAATGGCAATCAATTGGGTCGGGATCGACGTCATTCCGTTGCAGCAGTATCCTCACAACCTCTTCACGCCCATTCCCGGCGGCCCAGGAGAGCGGCGTTCGGCCATTCTGGTCAGCTGTGTTCGGGTTGACGTCCTTCCGTTCCAGGAGCATCCTCACCATCTCAACATGCCCACGCCCTGCAGCCCAGGAGATTGGTGTCCGGCAGTCTTCAGGAGCTGCGTTGGGGTTGATGTCGCGCCGCTCCAAGAGTGTCATCACTACCCACCCGTGCCCATTCCGAGCAGCCCATGAGAGCGGAGTTATGTCATCCCAGTCAACTAGGTCAGGATTGACGTCGTCTCTTTTTAGCAGTATCCTTACGACCCTCGCATGCCCACTACGTGCCGCGCATGCGAGGGGCGTTAATTTGCCACATTTATCAGTTCTGTTAGGATTGACGTTGCCCCGTTCCAGCAGCATCCTCACAATCCTGTCATGCCCATTGTATGCAGCCCTCCAGAGTGGTGTTTTGCCCTCGTGCCAGTCAATTGCGTCGGGGTCAACATCGTTCCGTTCTAGTAGCATTCTCACGACCTCCATATCCCCTTTCTCTGCAGCCCGAGCGAGTGGTGTTGGGCCATCCATGGTGTCAGGTGTTGGGTCATCCATGGTGTCAGGTGTTGGTGTTAGGGTTACTTTTCTGTACTAGTATCCTGATCGCTTAATGGGATCTCCTAGCAGCCCAGGAAATTTCTGTGTAACTCTAGCAATTAGTTCCTAGCGACCCCAATTCTACCATCTCCAATAAAACAATTACCATCTCTACGCACCTGAGAAACTACCAAGAACGGTAACGGGCTCGGGGAAAGAATGAATCTGGTAGAAGACCTTCCCCCTACCAGCAGCTACCAACAGGAAAGGTAGGCAATCGAGCCCTTTGCAAGTGATAAAATAGGTATCGAGCTCACTTTTAGTCAAAAATCTACGATTAGGACTTGTTCGCTTAGGTCAGCAAGGTTAACTGAGTAGGAGAACTGGATGAAGGAATGGTCGAAATACACTCAACTGATTTAATGGCCCTGTTCGTGTGCGTTGTCCTCCTTCTTGTCCAGGATGATCTGGGTATTGTACCAGTATTCATTGTCCGCTCTAGTCATCTTGCGAATGGGGTGCCAGAAAATGGGCATTTTATACTTTCCTGAAAACCTTCCTCCCACTGATACTCCCGACTGCAACCACCCAATAAAATACAAATTACCGCTACAATACCCAACTGGGGGTATTGACAGAAATTCAAGGCGCATTGGTTGGTAGTATCGCTACGCCCTAAAAACCCCGCGCAGCCGTTCCTAAGGTAAATATTTGCGAAAATCTTACCCTAAAGGCTACTCTCTACTCAAAGGGGCTCGTGTATTACTGTCTTTCTACCTCCTAGGGTGAAAACGAGTTTCACCGGAAAATGCTGTAGCTCAGTCCCAACAGTCAATACCAGGCAATGTTAGACCGACCGTGCCTGTGGTGAGATTGGCCCCCTCAGCGAGATTTGCCTTAATAAGCCCATGCCAAACCAATTGTGATATGCTGATTGGTGGTTGCGGAACTATCTCGCCAAGGGGGTCAATCTGGCCACAGGCACGGTCGGTCTAAGGCTTTTGAAAAGCTTGTCTAGTCGGTCCGGAACAAGTGATAGTTTGGGGTGAATGTGTCCCGTTTCTTAATCAGATTGAATGTACGGTGGAACTAATTTGAGGCCACTTTGTCAGATTTGGCTAGCGTATTCCACAGCATAGTGAGCGCCCGTCATAGTGAGCCATACACCCGAATAATAACCACGATTTTCAAATTTTGACAGATCAACCAATCGCATTGCGTAAACCCGCGTCTGGCTCGCTATAACGGGTACTGGCTGCCCCAGGACATAAGCTATAAACCTTACTTTCCTTAGTTAAAGAGATAATCTTAGCGACTGTTGCGGCATCGAGAAAAGAAAATTCAGAACGCTGTAGAAATGGCAAAAATATGGCTTATTCGTCATGGATAACGAATGATAATGTGTGGTTACCGCATCTAGGCGTGGATTTAATGCAAGCGCTTCCAAATTAAATGGTTTTCAGCCAGGCCTTGGTACTGAGAGGGGGATTCCGGGTCCTAACGGGAGTACGAGTAGATAGTAGTAAAGTCACCTCTGGTAACGGTAATGACTGAACAAACGGGAAAGAAGAAAAAAAAACGATTATACTTCCGGGAGAGGCAATCACCGCTCACACAGCCCGAAGTCAATGAAGTCTGGAGATGATCCTCGATGATCACGATGAAAGAAAGAAAGAAAGAAAGAAAATCACGAAAGCGTAAAGAAAATCGTTCTCTCCCTGAGGTTGTCCGCTGTTGTTGTTATCTATCTACTTACAGTGACTTTTAAACCGCTAAGCACTCGTAGACTTTGTAATCCGAAGCTAGCCCATTCCGTCTCCCATGCTAATTACCTATCTACGTACTTAATAAAGAACTAGCTATCTATGAAAGTGCTATGCGCTGTAAACCCACTGCTATACTCCACAGTACCTAAAAGGGTGTTTTGTATTAAGGAGTAACTGTCAGTAACAGTATGTATACTAAATAAAATACATATAGGAATAGGAAATTTTTAGATACTTTTGCACTCTCAATAGTAGCCTGACTAGCACCAGTAAACTGGTGCATGGCAATTGTGTCCTATATTGATATTAGTATAAAGTAGGATATCCTAAAGAAATTATTTGGAGTTCAAGTGATTACCTTTTCGTAGTCCCAAGATTCTTCAATTTTATTCAAATCGGGTGAGTGAGCTGGCCAATTCAAGGTCTTGATATTTATTTTGAGGCGTTTCTCAAAATGAATCGTCTGAGCAGCCTGGTGGGCGGGCATATTATCTTCTATGAGCTATACTGAATATCATTAGTTTCTGAGATTAGGAGAGGTTGAAGGTAGCTAGGAATGCAAAGGTAAAGGATAGGTTGTAAAACCTGCTCACGATAGGCAACCCAATTGATGCCTCCTTTGGTTTGTGCTTTAATTTGCTTCACCCTAAAAACTTGCACAGCTGTATGGTAATGTCTTTTAGAACGACCTACTCGTCCTTCTATTTTGTTGAGCTCATCAACCATCCTGTTTACTGCCTCAACCTCCTTACTTTCTCTTGTTCCAGCCTGATAACCAAGTCTAGCCTTTTCAGCAACCTCCTCTTATCTGACTTTATTAACTGCCTGTTGAACCACTTGCTGATACTTCTTATCAGTGTTCGCAACCGTCCAGTCCGTCCGTCTTCGGGTCCGGACGGGACGGACTACGGCTCATAGTCCGTCTTTTAAGGGGGGCTAGGACTGACTATGCCCGAGAGGGTGAGGACCAGACGGACTATAGGGGACTATAGTCCTTGCGCTGGGCCTTAAGTCCTTGCCAAGTTGAAATCATGAGACATCACTCTCGCCGTCCCCGGGGGTCCCCCACAGTCCCCTGCCGTCCTCACCCAATCCCGGCCGTCCTCACCCAATCCCGGCCGTCCTCACCCATCCCCGACCGTCCTCACTCATCCCCAGCCGTCCTCAACCGTCCCCAGTCGTCCCTCATCGTCCCCTGCCGTCCACCCCCCTATCCTGCACTAACATGTCTCACCCTGTAGGGCCCGCCGTCCTGCCCAAAGACGGCCGTCCTCCCCTTAGGGCGCCCCGGACGGACTATAGCTAGCCGTCCCGTCCCGTCCGGGGCTCTTGGCAGTCGCCCCGCAGGGCCCCGCGGGGCCCCCGGACGGTTGGGAACACTGCTTCTTATCATCAGCATTTGTCCTAGGATAAATGTAACCGGGTGCAGGACCAAGTAAGCCATTTATTGCACTCCAAAACATAAGCTGAATAGTAGCTGCATCACTATTTTTTGCCTTTGCTCCTTCAAAAGGATTCTCTCCTTTAAACCTTGATGAGTTTTGCGACATGTACAATTAAACTCAATCCACATCTTATCAGTGAACACAATACGTGGTATACTACCCATGGTAAGGCCTAGCTCAGCTAGCCTTACTAGGTTATCCTGCATCCACTGAGTAAGTAAAGGCTTTAGGTGGACCACATATCGAAAAACATTATTCTCACGAAAAAGCCTTTCAATGGTTGGCCCTGCTCCCTTTGACTATATTAGTCCAAGGTATAGTGTGGTGGTCTAGGTCACTCATTGAGCAATCTAAGAGTGATTTTGCCTCTAGTGAGTCTTCGGCAAATCGCTTCCATTTTGATGCTCCATTTTTATCATTATAGGGACCCTACAAACAACGATATACATCCTCAAACTCTGCATTTTCTCCTGCCCAGGGCTTATTACTTTAGTACAAGTATATTTATGATTCAAATGGAACTACCTTTGCTTATTCAACTATTCTCCTTGCACTCTCAAGATTTACTCCTAGGCAAGTTGAAATCTCCGGCCATGACGTTCCTGCATGCCAACGTAGTGCCAGAATAGCAGCTCTGTGATCAAAAGGAATTAGCGGACCATGCTCGCCTGTTTTGCTGTCACTCATTGTATTTTAAATGTGCTCTTTTGCGTTGTTCTTGTTTCTTACCCCTCTCTTTCCATCGCACAGCTATCGGCCAATCGGAATGGAAGATCACGTGACCAACTCAGCACTCGGTAACATGAGTATATCTCTTGGGCTGCGAGTCTACCATTCTTCTGTGCTCTGCTGAGCTTAGAGCCCATTGCGATCACACTTTTTTATCTTTTCTTTTGCGCTTTCTTTAAGCTTTAGTACAAATCTCATTCATTCTCCTTGAAATATTACTAAACGGAAGGCAGCCAATGATCCCCTAGACTACTAACTAGCCCTCAACTGAGACAAAGGAGGTACACTTCATCTTGACTTAACTTTTAGGAGTCTACTCGTAAACGGGCCGTAGTTCATTCCGTCGTCCGTACCCCACTCAGGAATCTGACCAGGGACCATTTGTATGTACACCCTCATCCACGGGGCGTAGTCGGTAACTATAGTGGCGGCGGCCGAGGAGAATGGGATGGTTATTGTAAGCTGCTTTGTCTGGGTTCAGAGGCTGGCATCATTGCTCCATTCTGTTACACAGAGCCTGTTATCACGATCAATGGTAAAGACACGGTGCATGACCCTGCCGTCCGAGGCGCATGTGATATACGCCCCAGGTGGATACACGAGCTGAGACTTGAAGCTGCCTTCAATGAGAGTATGCTTTAGCAAAGGGGACAGGGTTATGGTTCATCAGAATATGAACAACTTACAAACCCTCCACTCGTTGGAGTCTTGCGTAGAATACTGAGCGAAGGTAGTATCGAGCTTCTGGTAGAAGAGCCAGGTGTAATGGAATGTATCGTGAATGCTCATGGCAGCGATGGCGGTGCCCGGAATAGCGGTTGGGAAACTACGACCAGCGAACCAAGCCCCCTCGCCGTCTTTGCAGCACTCATGAATGGTATTATCTTTGCCCTGGTAGTACACGCGGATGCAGCAGATAGCAGCATGGTTGAAGCTGACGGCAGCAAGGTTTGAGTAATGGGCGGAAGTAAACTTTCCGGTAAGTTCACCATCGGACCAGCGACTTTGCCTGCTGTTCCAGCAACGCTACAAAGGAGATGTGGGTTAGTTGTGCAGGCCCGAACTGCACATAAGGGGCATGAAATACCTCAACAATTGTGTCATCTTCTCCGACGAAGTAGACACGTTCCTGGTATCTGTGAGTATGTTATGAAATCATAGGGGGTCTTAGTTCATATACCTCGTTCCCATTAGCCCAGCCTGTGATTGCAAGCCCATTGTTGAGATTGGCCCTCCCAATGACTCCCTTGGGGCTACGATACCACCCGACCGGGGTATCGTAGCAGGTTTGTTCAATACTGCCAGACTTATCTTGGTAGCAGACACGAATAGCGGGCCCTGTGGAGGATGAGAAACTGTAGCAGGCGAGAGGAGTGCGAGAGAGCATGTTGTCCAAGATGAATATGGTTCACTGCACGAAGAAAGCGAAATATAATGGCTTTATGCTTGTGTGGAGAGGGTGGTATCCTTGGGGGGCAATCCGATAGGGAGAGAAACTGGGGGATTGACTATTCAGCCTCGCCACCGATAGAGAGTTCCAAGCCCCGACGAAAATAGAGCAAGTCATGTAATATCACTCACTATGTGGTCTGAAAAAAATTGATACTCGTGAATCTATTTTTGCTGCCCCAAATCTAAGCGAAGTACTATCACCACTCTGACTCCCTCACAAAGCAACCCTTCCCCGTTAGTTATTTCCTTGAAATAGAGGACAACTATCAAAGCCTAGGGTAAATTTTTGTGAAAATCTTACCCTTACGGCTACTTTCTACTCAAAGGGGCTGGCTGGTGCATTTCGCTACACTGTCTTTCTACCTCCTAGGGTGAAAACGAGTTTCACCAGAAAATGCGGTAGCTCAGTCCCAATGGCTAATACCAGGCAATATTAAGGCCTTTGAGATGCTTGTCATGAGGCAACTTCACAAAATGGTGCCTTTTTACCAGCAGGTCGAACTCGAGGGTCCTTTCCCGTATCTACTTTCTGAAATTCTGAGACTTCCCTGGCGTACTCCATAGCATAATGAGCGCCCGTCATATTGAGCCATATACCCAATCTGGTTTACTTCTACCGAAGAAGTATAGTGTATCAGCAGCGCCTAACTTGTGTGCAACTAGTATTAGGAGGATTAAGATTGCGTAATGTTGTTATGAGGTACCGATTGCCGAGGATATGGGAGTGAGAGAGGGAGAAAGAAAGTGTAGTAGAGGAGGAACTCTGTAAATTCGTTGCTTTCCTATATACCTACGGTGCGGAAAGGTGGGATTATATAGTAAATACAAAGAACTTTAGCACTGACAAAGTCTCCCGGGAATCCATCCGAGTCCGGACAATATCCCACTCCCACATGCTCTCCTTCCCGATACATCTCCCGCTATGCTCTCCCAGCAGTCCCGGCCATTGATGCGAATCCTCCTAGCTAGTATACAAACCAGGTATACTCGTTCCTCCCCTGCGATTCATAATGAGTGACAAATGAGACTAGTGCTAACAATTAACAAAATAGTAAAGATATCTAGAACATTCGCATCCCAAGCTGTAAGAAGTGATCGCCGCTGACTTTTAACACCTAAATGTGCAGAAGAAAGGGCAATCTCGTCAAATTCAAGCCAGTGTTCCCAACGGGTCTGGCCAGTGAGAATTCTCGGGGGCCTGGCTTATATAGCCTAGGCCGGCCCCCTCCTTGCAAGCCGCCATTCAATGTCCACGGAACATAATATATAAGCATTTTATGATAACAAAATCCCCAGATCTTATGGTAATCTCGCCCAAAACAATGCGTCCAACCTTCCAACCAGGAGCCACGAGGAAGGCTATCTACACCTTTCACACCAGGAAAACTGTTTGTTTATTGTTTCCTTCTCCTTTCAAATACATCTTCCAGGTCTCTCTTTAAGCCAGGTCTTATTTAGGGCTAGCAGGTGTTGTATTTTGTTGTTCATAAATGGTTTCTTTGGGGCTCTCTATCTTCTTAATTCCTTGCTAGGGGTATTGAGGGATCCCGGTGGTAGTGGCCGGACAGAACCACTTCACTATATAGTTGGGATGCATCCTTCTTGTTAATAATCTTGACCGTTATCTATTACCACTTCTCTATCCAAGCGATTTCACATTGCTACAAAAACCCCTGCCTAACCCCAGAATGATATCCTATGATTCTAATACACACCACAACGAAAAACAACAAATGTAATGCATCAAAGCGCCAACCCGCCGGAAAGTAACAGGGGCACCAAAGCAATGGAAATACCTTATCCCCTCCCTTCCTCCACAACAAGAACAAATCTCTGATCTCCATTCTGCAGCTTTCGTAACCGGACCTCCCTCCGACCAACCACACTCTGTAACTCCCTAAGATCAACATCAATACCACGGACTAACTCCTGCATCTCATCTGATTGTGTGGTAGCCATGAATGTGGAAAAATCCGTCCCGAGGCTGACTCCATTTTTAAAGTACTCCACGATCCCAGCGAGTATCGCTCCCGCCGTCACCAAGATAGCGATGCCATAGGCGAGCCAGAAGTTCCTCTCGTTAAAGAGGTATCGATTGTTCTGCCGCGTAATCAGTACTTGACTTCTTATGGGTAGCCCGAATATATCCGAGCTGAGGAGGCTGAGGGTGATGTTCCGCGACAACTCTTCTATTCCGCGAGCTAGCGATCCGGTGTACACATCGCTTGGGAGGTTAGTCATATTCATGCTGGTGAAATCGGAACTGCCTATCAGGGGTGTCTGGAGGACTTGAGTATCCCACGAGACCGGACTAACGGCTGCGAATTCACCACCACGGTTCTTTGTGATGTTCCCAATGAGAAAACAACCCATAGCAGCGAACAGTGAGTAGGAAGCTTCCCACTCAAGGAACGGCTGGTGACTTAGGACGGGTGATGCCAAGGGCCTGCAAGAAACGGGGTTTAAATACTTCAACTTCTGGATCCCGAACGACTGTGTGGAATCCTGGAACTTGACATTCACTGTGAAAAACGTGTGGTAGAGCTCGCAGGAGAACGCCTGGCCGTAGTCGGGATCGTCGAATTTCGTTTTCTGGACTTGGCCCACCACGCACCCTCCTCCGTTTGGTCTACAAATTTGGTATGTGCTGTTTTGAGATGTGGTTTGGTAGGCTAGGCCTACGTATATGCTGCATGTGTCGGAGGTGATTTCGGGATTATATATTGCAGCATATCGGATTCTTCCTGAATTGTCGTAGTCCATTGTTCGCTGCATTGCCTGCCTGACTCGAAGATCGGCCGGTATACAGCGAAATGAGGGGCCGCTGAAGCTGTATACATAGGAAGAATTTGGTTCCGGGGGCTTGACCGGAAGGATAGCGCCGCCGGTAGCAGTTGTACTAACGATCCTGGATAGGAGTGGGCTTGGTGCTATTTTTGCGCCGGAGATTGCCTGAGGGGTATTGGTCTTTCGAGTCCCGTCCTCAAAGACACTCTGGGCTAGACTTGTTACGAAGCCCGTTGGATCGCTGAAGTTTGTGGAGGGGATGGGCTTTGACATGTTGTATTGTCGCTGGACAAGGCTCACGGATAGTGAACTAGGAGTAATGATCGCTGATATAGGAATGCACCTATTCTTCCCCATTAGTATAATCCCATAGCGCCCCTGAAGGAGAGGGATGAACGTGCCAAGCTAGCAATGCAAGTATAGTAGCAACCTTGGCCCTCCTCAACATATCCCAATTCCAAAACGAGGTAAGATCCGTTGGGGCAACAAACATCGCATCAATCCCGTCCATACTAATCGCCCTCTTGCGCACGGTTTCCCATGCAATCTGCTTGTGAGCTATAACCACAGCACCAACTAGGGACGCCTTCGACAGGAACGCTAACGCAGTGCCCGCTCGGACAATGTATTCCTGTTCTAAGTTTCCCCCAGCTATATGGTCTCCCCAGGACTGATAGAATATATAGTGGAGTATAGCGAAGGCTATTCCGAGAAGGGATAGTCCGGCCATGATTGCCACTGGGGAGATGACATTCAGCCCCCACACCCAGTGCTCTGGATGGGTAGGTTTCATGGGGGAGCCACTAGTTTTGTTTGAATCCGAGGATGTGCGAACGGCACTGAGAGTACGGCTGGCTGGCCGTGGCTTTCGGGGGGATGGGGTTTCGTTGTAGTGGGCCGGAGAGGTAGTAGCGGTGTTCTGATCTTTCGTTTCCATCTTTTCCTTCGGGTGGTAAGCTGGGGTTATGACGGAATTGTTGTAGTAGATTGTATGTGGGTCCAGCGTGGTCTTGCTAGTTCCGTAGCGGCTACTGCCACTCTTCGGGCTAGGATCAAAGTCCGAATTGCCCTCCGGGGGAGATGAGGACGACACTGGGTCGCCGATTGTGTGCTAGTGGAGATGAATGAAGGGGTGTATTCCGCCTTGAATGAATAAAGTAACGTCCAAACACACATTCTGCCCAGGCTTTAAGGGAGAGAGTATATATTCCGAGGCATATAATATCCCATGGCCATTTATTACCTAATTATGACTAGATGAGGTGTCATCAACTGTTATTTCCACAACACCCTGATAGTCCTTTACCACACCACGCAGAATAGTTTTTACGTGATATCGTAGCCGGGTTCCACCAGGGCCGGGGCTTCCATTTGCCTTGCGGCGAAGACTCGCCTGCGGGGCGCTTAAACCATGTAAATGGCCAGAGAGTATCCTCGTGAATTTCAAGATCCTACCGTAGTGACTTCGGTAAACATTATGGCCTGACTGGGGCAATAAATAATTAGCTGCCGTTAGTTAATCACTACCTTACCAGTAGCAGGCACCAAATCAACCACTTTATCAAAGTCTAATTATAGTATAGTATATCCTGGTGGGCCAAAATGGTCTAGGACCATCTTTGCTAAACCTGGAAAAATGGGAGGTCGTGTATAAACAGCTGAGGGGAGGGGCTCACTGATAGGCGCTCTTTAGGCAGAGGGCCCGGGAAACAACTAAGAGGATTCCTGGAGTAAGTGAGGGGTGGCGCTTGAGTTCTTGAGAATAACCTGAGCGAGTTACCGTATTAACTGAGAAGTACCACCTGGTACGAGTAGAAGGTATAGTGGGAATTTTTTCATGCGGGACTGGGATTATTTTGCGCGTTAACTTAACTTAACTGTTCCTTCGCTTTCCAGCGTTTATGAGACAGGGGAGATGTTTTTGTACAAGGCAAGAATTATTTAGCAGATTGCCCCAAGTTAACAGTGGATTAACTTTCCAGCGGGTACATGCAAAAGGGTCGGGCCCTACCCTTCAGTTAATACAGCAGCTGGTAATGGGTGCCTTGGGCCCAGCCTCAGATAGTACAGGTGCAGGGGTAGTGGTGAGGGTTGTCCTGCGAAGGTCGGTTGTTAATCTCGCATTTACGGTACTTGTACAAGTGGAGGGAAAGATTCTGAGAAGGACTAGCGCCTTCCGCACACGGTAATCCTGAGCAATTCGGCTGTCGTAATTCCGTTAACTTGCTAAACTAAACCTATCTTGGGCTGATTTCCGGATCTTACAGGGATTTGTCACAGGCAAATAGCAAATCCAGAGGGTTTTTACGGTACTCGAGCAAGATTTACTTGGGTGGTCTCATCTGCGATAAATTTTAGAGTTGAGAAAAATGCTCGAAGGCTAAGAACAAACGAAACAGCTCTCAAGCACTGTACGGAGGTGCAATGCGTAAGTTTGTAGGTTGCACAGGGGTCGAGAGTGGCAGACCTCGCTTGTATTGTAAAGCCTACAAAACTTATGCCCTGTACTAGTACTATACCGTATTAACTCGTACAAGTATAAGAGAGCGGTGTGCTAGAACGTCTTAGTTGCCTCTCCTAGTTAGGTCGGGGGTGTTTTTCTTTTTTATTTGTCTTGGAAGGAAGGTTTTTTGGTGTGTTTTTCGCCCCTTTTCCAGAGGAGGAAATTTTGGACTCCATAGCACACCGCTCTTTTATGCGAGTTAATACGGTACCTCCGACCCCACAACTACCGCCCTCAAAGGTCAAAAGAAAGTTTGGCGTCATGCATTTGTGTCTTTGAATAGAGAGTACAGTAGCCCTCGGGTAGGATTTTCACACATATTTACTGGAAAGCGCCGTTTCTCAGCCCTTTCCCATTTATTTAAAGAAAACAACTGAGCGAGAAGGGTTACTTTCTCCGACCGACACCCAACCCAAACGCCTTAGCATCCAAACGGGTTATACTAAATGGTGCGGTATTGGATAGACTATCTTGGCCTTGCGAATCTCGCATCCGATGTACGGAGGTACAGCGCCTAAGTTTTGTATGGTTCCACAAGCGAGGTTGGCTGCCCTTACCCCCTGTGGAACATATAAAACTTAGATGTATACTACCTTCGTATATTATACCGAGTAACCAAGTGGGGTAATGTCGCAGCACGACAAATAGGGCCTGGGTTTCCATCATGGCGGGCGGAAAAATCCTGGCCTAAGATACTTCTGGTGCAAAATTATTGGATGCCGAGATCTTCTACGGACTAGTTGCCGAGTATACCATACTCGAGCACAGGATGCCAATTCCTACGCGTATTTATCCACGACATCTCGGGAGGTGGTTGCGGGGTAAGCCAAGTATAGCTACAGCAAGACACTGGCATGTGGCGTACCACAGACATTATGCCAACGCCATAATCATGGTAAACATCGTTGGACATTGCGCTCACCGAGAACCCTGGATGCATGCTCGCTAATAATAAAAAAAGGCTCTCTCCCCAGCCTTTACCTATGCGCTGGGAGTGTAGTTCAGAACTGCGTTTGGCTCATGGCAACGGGCGGCCTCCAAGTATAATACTCGAGTATGGGTAAAGATCGGGGACAGATTTTTGCTTTTTTCAGTGAGTACACAGCGGCAACTTAGATCTTAAGATTAGAATCACTCGTTTAAGTCCTATTTGCACAAGTGCAAGTGAAGTTCCCGGATAAGCATCTGGGAGAAGATACAGTGAAGATCTTTACTGTAGTATTCTATGTCAGAGCGAGTCAAGCCTTCTAATGAGCTGGGGTTGGGTTGGGTAAGCTAGGGCTGGGGTGGGCTAGGTTCGTTAGGCTGGGCCCACCTCCGGGCTTCGTCGGGCTCGTGCCGCTCGTAAGTGCAAAGCCCGGGTCGCCCGGTGAGCCCAACAGGTGCGAGGGAAATACTTCTCGGACGGGAAGAAGTCAGCGCGGATAAGCCGGATAATGAGGGCAGAATACCGCTCTCTTACGCCGCCGAAAAAGGATATGAAGGAATGGTGAAAATGCTACTCGGGCGGCAAGAGGTCAGCGCCGAAAAACCAGACAGTAGCGGCCGGGCACCCCTTTCATATTATGCCGCTGAAAAAGGATTTAAGAGTGGTGGAGCTGCTATTAGGAGAAGAGGTTAACCTCCATAAGTGAGAAAATCGCGGTCGAGCAGCACCCAGTATACCGCTACAGGGTATTGGGTGCCATTGTGGGCTGGTTCGATGTATAAAATTCTGAGTAATAGAATGTTCTATTAGATGCATCGAGGAGCACGGATAACGGAGGGCGCGCCTAGTATGGAGGAGCTTCGAAATTTGAACCTGTGAACGCAAACTAGAGAAGGGATGAATAATGTTGTCGATGTAGAAGTCCACTTCTCAGGAATATATTAGCTAGAAGCCCCCTATTTTATCATTATATAGGTGGGCTAAATTCTTCTTGTTATTCATATGAATATCGTTTTCCCAACTAATAACCTTGACCGTTATCTATTATGACTTCTTTGTCCAAGCGATCCTGTGTTGCAACAAAAACTGTTGAAAATCACAGTGTTATAGCTTCACTTGATGTGAGATGTGCTCGCACTTCAAGGCCGCACTGGTACACGTATGCACTAGTCAAGGGACGCACAAGCTAGGAAAATGTTTTCACACCCCTGTGTTTCTTGCCTTCCTCACCTCTCTCCCTCAGGTCTTTCTTTCACTTCACTTCTTTCCTTAAGTCATTCCTTTCAGCAACTTATCACAACCAATTATGATCTTCATCTCCGCATAGTACAAACTTTGTGTCTCCATTTAAGCCGTTCCACTCTGCTGCATAAAACCCTCACCGTTAATCATTACCTCCACATCCAATATTTTCAACAAAAACCCCTACTTAAACCCTGAGTGATATCCTATGATCCACATATACACCATAACCAAAAACAAGTGTAATACCGCGGGGTGTCAAAATAACGTGAACACTTGTACCTCGTAACCAAGTACCCCAGCTAAAAACCAGTGAAAGTATTTCCTTCGATAGGCACAAGACTGGAGTGATATGGCCAATGTCCCACTCCTACAACAGCACCCTTTCGCTCTGGGAACAAGGCTAAATGTATTTTATTTTTTATTGAGATTATCCGAATTACTGTTGCTGGAGTACTTTGGGGTGAGGTATAAGTGTTCACGTTATTTTGACACTTGTTTTACACAACAAGGTTATAGCAGAGCGGAAGGTTAACATGTTCTGGTCAGGTGTGGAGGCAATCAATTTGTATAGTCGTAGAAAGATAAAGAGTGTAACGGAAGATTTATCAAAAAGGAAAGAAAACCGAAATGACCAAGGAGCGGACAACAATCAATAATCAGAGGAAAACACTTAAAGAGACGAAGCACCTAGTGAATGAATAACAAAAGGAAATGAAGAGAAGATCCGACAGCCTTATATCCTTGTTTATAGAATGCTTCCAGCCCAGCATGCGTCCTGCACATGGCAGATTCAAAAGTATCCGGAAATCTTGGCGCCAAGTGTCAAGGCAAAATGTGAGAGATGATGCCAAGATTACGGGATACTTTTTGTTTTTTTCTTTTTTTTTTATCATAACTTTCGGTATTTATTAGCTAACTACCAGCTATCTAATAAACTATAGGGCTTTTTATAGCATTTAGTCTGTTTGCCCTAGTCCACTTCCACCTTTTAGCCAGATCACTTGCCTAACCAGCACCTGGATCCAGCCTCCTCGCCATTCTAGCGGCTCGGTTATATAGACCTCCTCAGTATGGGTGCTCATGACCTATTAGCCACCCATCCCCAAACTCAAAATCAAAAACAAAAATCACTAACACAAAACAAAAAACAAAAACCATATACCTGCCACAAATGGTGACTAAGCAAGGTAGACTTTCACATGATTAATAGTTATTAGTCATCGGTTTGTTATCTTTCACGCAATGAGATCAGTTGACTCATAGGTTTTCACATGACGACCCAATAGCGTGTCATTGGATTATTGTTATTGGTTGATATTTGACATGACCCACATTTGTGGTCATGGGGTTTATGTATTTCGCACATGACTCATAATTATGAGTCATGGGTTTCACGCATCTGACCCAGTTAGGGCACATGACTTGTTTTATGAGTTTTGATTGGTCGCGAGATAAGACGCAGCTGACTCGAACGAGTCAGCTGATGGATTTCACACTATGACTCACTATGAGTCATGAGTCACATGACACGAGAGTATGAGTCACGCAGGGTTAGGGTTGAGAGAAGAAGCCCTGTATTAGGGCACCCTCGGGGCATGGGATTTGGTTGCTAGGCGCATGCTCCTCCAAGAATGGGCCGAAGAAGACCCCACGCCTCCGTACTACGAATATCCCCCCTCCCTCAGCCCCCACCCCTTCATGGGCCTGGGAAAGTTTGTGGCGGGGAGGATCCACCAAATGCGAGCGGCAAAAAGCTACCTGGCCGCCCACCCATCTTGGTCCGACGAGGACCCCATCCTTACCTGCCCGCGGTGCGGAATCGAACCCGAAACGTTCCAACACGCCATCCTCTCCTGCCCCACCCGTGGAAGGGACCGAGACCTCCTACTGAAAGACGTCTCCTCCCTCGGCCAAGACGCCAACCTATGGTCCGAACCCCACCTACTACGAGCCCTTGGCGAATACATCACCACCACGAGGACCGGCTTCCCACCGGACATGGTCCCCGATCACCTTCTCCCCCCCTCACCCTAAAGTAAAAATCCCCCCGCCCAAAATTTCAGCTAGCTCCACCTATGGTTTAGGTTTTAGTTGGTTTTATGTTTCCGTATTAAAGTTGTTCCTTGCAAGAAACGCGCAGATGAGAAGTAGTTTGTGTCGTTAAAACTTTCCTATATTTATGTCTCCGATGAGGAACAGTAGCCGAATGGTTTTGGGCTAAAGAGGTTTTTCAGTCGTCGCGGAAGGAAAAAGGGTATTTGGTTTCCTTTGTTATTTGTTTTGATTTATAGGCTTTGTTCTTTCCATAGCTAGCGCTGCACAAAGCTTCTTGTACCTGGAAACAATGAACGCATGATAAAAAAAAGAAAAAAAAAAAAAATGAGAAAAAAGGCATGGGATTTGGTTGCGACTTCAACATCCACAACTCCGCTACTGACCCCTCCAGGCTCCTCTCCGCTAAAGAGGAAAAAGAATCCGCCCCCTACTTTGCCCTAGCGGCTGATTTAGGCTTCACCCTGCTCAATACCCCAGGAATTTACACGCGGTTTCCTTTCACAGGAACCCACAGACCAAGTACCATAGACCTGGCGTTCGCCAACCCACGCATTTTCCCCGCCTTCCGATCCTGGGATGCATCGCTACTCCCCTCTATGGGGTCTGACCATGCTCCTATCCTCATCTCCTTGCGTCCTCCCTCCCCTCACAACGACAAACCCAGACCCCGCTGGCAAGATACTGACTGGCCAGGGCTCACTGGCAGACTCAAAAGCTGGCAGATCCCCCCCCCCCCGACGCCCCCTCCCCGCACCAGCTCGACCAATGGTTCTCCTCGGCCCTCTCCGCGCTCTCGACGAGAATTGAGAACCACACTCCCCGCTCACGCCCTTCCCCAAAGTCCAAAGCCTGGTGGACCCCACTGCTCACCACCCTCCGAAAGGAGTTCACAAGAACCGCCCGCAGAGCTAAGAAGCTGCGGACCCCCGACGCCTACGCCACAGCAAGGCAAGCTAAGCTCGGCTACTTCAAAGCCATCAAGAGAGCCAAAGCTACCTACTGGGCCGATTTCCTCGCAAAAACCTCCCCCAACAACATCTGGACGGCCAAACAGTTGGTCGCCCCGAGAAAGACCCTCAGATTCCCCTCCCTCTCCGATGCAACCGACCCTGTCGCAATCAACAACGCACTCTTAAACCACTTCTTCCCCCCCAAGGACCCCTTCCCTGGTAGGGGTCGCCTGGCAAAAAACCCCTCGGCCCCTCCCCTCACGGAAGAGGAGATTAGAACCGCCCTCTCCAAAAGCTCCCCCTCGTCGGCCCCTGGCCCAGATGGGATCCCGTATTCCGTATGGAAGAAGGTGAACCTCATCAACCCCTCGATTATCCTCCGACTCCTCTCCCCTCTGGTGACGTTTGGATACCACCCCCCATCTGTGAAGAACGCCAATGGCGTAGTCCTGGACAAGCCCGGCAAAGCCTCCTACGACTCCCCTGCGTCCTTCCGCATCATCGTCCTCCTAAAAACCATCTCGAAGATCCTGGAACGGGTAATGACAGTACGACTGTCTACCATCGCCAAGTCCAAAGGCCTCCTACACCCGAACCAATGCGGTTCTCTCCCTGGGCTCAGCTCCACTGACGCCTGCCTCACCCTCACACACGAGATCAAGACACTCCAGAGATCCAGACTGGAAGTCTCCACCCTCTTCCTAGACATCAAAGCCGGCTTTGACAACGTCAGCGCCTCCACCCTTCGAGCCAGGCTCTTGGCCTCTCACGTCCCCTCATACATGGTCGACTGGGTGTCCTCCTTCCTTTCAGAGAGGACGTGCACACTGGTCTTCCAGGGATCTCCCAACCTCTCCTCACCGGTCTCCGTCGGCACCGCCCAAGGTTCCCCCATATCCCCCCTCCTCTTCCTCCTCTACGTCGCCCCCCTCCACATGTCGATACCCAGAGGCCTCCTGGTCTCCTACGTTGATGATTTCTCCATCACTGTGGCCTCCCCGTCATATAGGGGGAACATACGCCGCCTTCAGGGTCTATTCACCACCATATCCACAAGAGGCCGAGACATAGGTGTTTCCTTCTCGGTCCCCAAAACAGAACTCATTCACTGGCGCACCCCGAGCCAGAGGACCCCTCGATCGAAAGCCCCCATCGTGCTGGAAGGGCACCTCTTTCACCCCTCCGAGGTGGTGAGGTGGCTAGGCTACTGGTTTACCCCCGCCCTCTCCCCCACACACCACTTCAGACACAGGCTCTCGCTAGCCCAGGCTGTCTTCTCCTTCGTCAAACGTCTCTCCTCCCCAGGGGCGGGCGTAAGACCCTTCCTATGTCACCGCATAGCCACCGGTCTCCTATGCCCAATACTGACGTATGGCACCGACCTCCTAACCCCGACATACACCGCGCTCAGAGGCATGAACAGCTTCTGGCACAGAGTCCAGAGATGGACAACGAACAATTTCTTTTCCACCCCCACCTCCATCCTGGCCCGCGAAGGCTGCCTCCCCCCGATCGTCTCGGACTGCAGGTACCGAAGACGGCTGGCCGCCCTAAGGGTGGCCTGCGCCCCTCCATACGCGAACCCAGCCGCCGCTAGGCTCCCGCCATCGTTTCCCTGTCTCTCCTCCTTTAGGGCCCAAGACTCGTCAAGACACCTCACAAGAGGCCTCTCCTCCGTCTACCTCCCCCTCGATTGGCGCACCAAGGTCCCCTCCCCACCCATAAGGAAACACCTCC
>Ga0307507_10004034_pt1 | contig 26907 bp, 32 predicted proteins | sample 7_EM_MG_FD_207223 | JGI IMG/M metagenome (GOLD analysis project Ga0307507, IMG submission 207223) | Populus trichocarpa ectomycorrhiza microbial communities from riparian zone in the Pacific Northwest, United States - 7_EM | ecosystem: Host-associated > Plants > Roots > Unclassified | place...
CAGACTTCGACAGACAGAGTTTTCAATATACTTGGTTGAACAGTTACTTCTTCAGTTCGCTTCGAGAATCCATTAAAGACCAAACATACTTAGCTATTAGGAACTACTTGGTAGTTGCGATATAGTAAGAAGTTTGTTATAATAACTTAGTCTAAGCCTCCGGTACTTAGTCTCGTTATATACCGCACTTTGGTATAGAGATAGTATCGTTACCCTATCGATTCCCGCCACCACCCAGGAGGCGGTTACAGTTTTCAATATACTTGATTGAACAGTTACTTCTTCAGTTTGCTTCGAGAATCCAATAAGAACAAACATCCTCAGCTATTAGGAACTACTTGGTAGTTGCGATATAAGAGGTTTGTTACAACAACCTAGTCTAAGCCTCCGGTACTTAGTCTCGTTAGATACTGCACTTTGGTATAGAGATAGTATCGTCACCCTATCAATTCCCGCCACCACCCCGGAGGCGGTTATATGAGGCCACTCCTACATGAATATGAAACTGAGAAAAAATTCATCTGGTAAAAGATATTTATAGTAATGAGATATGTGTTAATCCCTGAGTTTAGTGGTATTCTAGATGAGGGTATAAAAGAGCTAAATTCTATTTTAGCAAATATTTTTCAGATAGAAAACAAAAAAACAAGTTTGTTTGTAGTGGTGAGATGAGGTGTAAATAATTGTATAGGAATGTGGTATATTTGAGAATAAAGATATTGTGAGGAGGTATAGAGGAGAAGAAAGAAATATACATAGGTAAGAGATATATGCAGAAGATAAAGAAAGAAAGAGGAAAATTAAAAGAGGGTTTGAGCTATAATAATAGAGTAAAGTGGGAAGAGACTATATGGAAAAAAGAGAGTTCAGTTGGGAGCAAGGATTTCATTGAAAATTGGAAGATGACAAGATGGAAGACACTCAGCAGTTAGCATAGGAATGTAAACCTGAGGTATTAGGGGTGATATGAGGGCTGTTCTCCATATATTAATCAGATTAGATATCGATCTGGTAGTAATATTTGTCATTTTAGGAAGTCTATCCGGGAAATATTTTATAACTGGCAGCCCCCTGTACTGATAGATAAAAGTGAAATGTACAATAAATGAGCAATAGGCAATCATAACTCTAAAACTTTGCTATGTTGAACAGTGGAAGGTATATAAACAGATTATGGAAACAGATTTTGTGAGAAATAAGTGACTAACTTATATAAAATATTAACTTAGTATGAATCAGTAAAAGCAATTGTTATTTATACAATAACTATATTGTATGAGCAGAGTATACAAATAAGGAAGAATCAATTGCAAAAAAAAACCTTGAGCAAAAAAACTCTTATTGTCTGTAAATAAAGTTAATCGAGCCATAACGATCATTTGCAACTCAATCATCTTTCTAAGCCTGGACTTTCAACATCACATTAACAACTTTCTCTAGCTCAAATATTAATTTCTACCCTATTCCAGTTAAGAATTAACCATTTTATTACTAAAGTCTTATATCTTATTAGGATCATCCCTGGTGTTGCAATAGCAGAGGATGGAGAAGAGGCCGGATTTGTATTCTGTGCTTATTGCCCTACTTGAATTTGCTTTATTCTCACATGGCTGCAGAGAGTTGACCTATTTACTATGGTAGCGATTTATTTAGGAATTTTGTAGAGAAAAATAAGAATGTCAAGTGGTGTGTACAATACTAATTGCAGAAAGAGTACAGAGTAGTGGCTATTACAGAGTCGAGAACCACCAAGTTTGTAGGAATTAAAATGGAACCTCTAGAATTATACAAAAATGACTACTACTTGAATGCATGATCTCAACATATTACATCATTCACAGCATAGCCCTAATTCCTAGTATTACATGATTCAAAGGTCTTTGTGTTCATTTTAGGCATATTGCATGATAAATTTATTTCATCATAGCTGGAGCCCAATGGCCAAACCAAGCACTTTTCACTCCAATAAGGACTCCAATAACCTGAAACATTTATTTGAGATGGCTGCCAGTGGTATAAATTCCAAATTTTTGAAAGACTCGGTGTGGTGACTGCTCAAGGTGGTTTGTATTCCACTGTGGGTAATAGTAGGTGGTGTAGGTTATACGGGATTTTCCATTTCATCCTTACTCAACATCCGAGTCAGAAGCTGGTCTCATGTTGGATAAGTCAGTTTTTTTATGTTTGTTGAATAAGAATATCGACAAGAGTTATTCCAAGGAAGAAAGATATAGATCTTTAGATAAATATAAATTGACAAATTGTTAGATGCATAAGAGATGGATAAACCCAAGGGGTCCCCAATAACACAATTCATAGTAGAACATTGGCACAGGTATTACTATGCCTTTGCCATTTCAATTCTATGAAATTAATTTCATGCTAGTTACATATTGAAATTGTAGTACATTTAGGGTGCGTTTACATAGAGATGGCAGTTACACGGTGCATGGTGTGTTCGGAGAATAGATGGGTATGTGTTTACCTAATGTAATGTCTACTATGGTTTAGTCCCAGTGTGAAAATATTAATAAACTCACATAAGGTTGGCAACCATGAGGCTTTCAACTCACAACAGCGCACAGCAATGGAGCTATCAGACGGACCAACAATATCTCCTCACAAACCAAAGATTATAATTGTGTTTTTGAACTGACACCAGATTATGGGAAAGGCAATCACTGAGTGTGGAAGGAAAATAGAGCAGATTGATAGTTATTCTTGTGATTCCCAACATGAAAGGTGAGGGGCATCGTGGTGGTGCTGATAGACAGAGGTACCAAGAGGCCCTCTTGAGCTGTGTCCTGTTTTGACCATCTAGCAGCCATAATATAGGACGGTTGAAAAGTAGGTAAACAGTTTTGCCACATCTATCGGAATAGGATATTGGTTGAGACGTCACTGTCTAGTTTCCTCACCAAAATCTCTTAACTAGACAGATAGATAATCGGGCCCTTAGTTCTATCTCTAATCCCATAGACTTTAGAAAAAATGCTAGACACCACCGAGTCTAAAATTCTACCGCTCATTAATTCCAAACACATGAACGCTCCAGATCCCTACCATAACAAACGAGCCTCTTGCTACCCCGTCTCCCATTCACACCCCATCAGTCACCAGTGGTCTAGGTACAAACACCAACGCTAAGTTCCACTAGCCTTAACATCTCCACCCGTCAATACCTCTGCCTAATTCTTCATCTCCATCGCGGAGCGTCTTCCATTTTCAAATTACTTGGCCACTGAACACCTGAATCATAGTTAGCGGTGAGTCATTGGAAGCAAAATAGGGTAATGTACCAGCCACCTGGTATAACCCCCGGACGAGCCTGGCGAGCCTCAAAGCTAGACCAAACGGTAAGAAACCCAATAACAACCGCAAATCATATCCATTCTCTAGGAGGACACTCCCGGATAGCGAATTATATATAAATGATTCCCTGAAAATGGTAACCCGATCCGGGGTACCAAACTCTCTGAAATACCCGATGCCGTCGAGCCATTCTACCACCTCCTGCGGTGTAAAGCCCTGAAACCGTTGGAGTGTAAGAGCTGGCAGGTTGATAACACGGCATCCAGCGTCCCCGGGCCCTGATTGGCTCTCTAGTTCCTTGGGTGGTGTGAGCTGCGTTGTACCCCTATTGTCTCGTCCATCTGGACTAGCATTCCCTTTCACCAAGAGGAGCTTTACTATTCCGTGATGCTTATTCCGGACAGCCAGTGAGAGAGGTGTTTGGCCCAGGTTTTCTGGCTCATCCAGGCTAACGTCTCCCCGTGCCAACAACAGTTTCACTACCTTTTTATGCCCATGCTGAGCTGCCCGTGCCAGCGGTGTTTGGCCATCATTATCTGGCGTATGAGGATTAACATCTTCATGTTGCAACAGTAGCTTTACTGTTCCGTCATGCCCATTACGGGCCGCCAGCGAGAGTGGTGTCCGGCTATAGTTGTCTGGCTGGTTGGGTCTAATGTCTTCCTCCCCCAACAGCAACCCTACTACTCCGTCATGCCCATTCTGGGCTGCCAGCGAGAGCGGCGTTCTCTTATAATTGTCTTGCCTATTAGGATTAACATCTTCCCGTCCCAGCAGTAATTTCACTACTCCTTCATGCCCAGTCCGGGCGGCCCATAAGAGCGGTGTTTGGCCACTGCGATCCAACTTGTCAAGGTTGAAGTACTTCCTTCCGAACAGTAGACTCAATACTTCGAATATTTCTCCCCACGGGCGGACTATTTCCCCAGAATCAACAGACGGCTGACCAAGAAACAGCCGAACCACCCCTTTATGCCCGTTCCCAGCCCCCCATGAGAGCGCTGTTCGATCATATAACGTATCCCGCATATTAGGTCGGATGTGCCTATGTTGCAAGAGCACTTTTACGAGTTCCTCACGCCCATACCTCGCAGCCCACATAAGTAGCGTCAGGCCCGCATTATCTCTTTGGTTCACATCCCATCCCTTAGCCCTTATCAGATCAATCGCAACCTCGGAAATGCCGAAATATGAAACGCAGTGCAGCGCAGAAGGTGGCATAGTGGAATAAAAGAACCGGTCGAAGGTTGATTCCTCAAGGTATTTAGCCGAAATATGATTATCGTATCCACAAAGGAGGTTGAGCGCGAGGGATCTTGCGGGATCTGAGAGCTCGATTCGCATGTGGATTCCCCAATATGAGGAAGAATATTCCAGGAAGGGCAGCATGCCCCGGGTGATCCGGAAGTATTCAGCGTCTAAACTCTTAATTGTCTGGAAATTTAGATACGTCAAACAGGTCTCCGCCATCTTCGAGTGAGCCCTGCCAAACAAGTGAGTGTTGTCGCAAAGATATTCTTTGAGCGTGAAATGAATCAGCCGAATGGTTGATGATTCTTCACCGACGGTGACAAGTCCTTGACAACAGTCTAGCACAGACCAGATCGAAGGCACATTATCGGTCTTAATGTCCGCTGATCCTATTTCGACCGCAAGAGCCTGACATATCTCATCCGCATTTAGGGGGCGCTCTGAATGTGAAATCCACATCAAAGCGGCCATCCCAAGTCTTGCTTTGTCCTCTTGCTGTGCCTTTATCTCTCCTATGATTGCATCATATACATCCGTCAAGCCCAAGCTCACCGTAATTGTACCAATCTTCTCCCTCCTCCGGTGAAGCGCGGTCTCCTGTAGGATCACCCTAATTTTGAGCGATACTAGCAGGGATCTAGACAGAGATTTGTGAGCTCGTGGTTTCCGATATATGTTTTCCTCTGCTCTTGCTCCTTACTTACATTTCTGGAACAGCCTTGATAATTTTCTCAACGATATCTTCCTCCAAACTCACATCCATAGCGTCCTGTGTTATATCGTCTTTTATTCTCGCTCGTAGGATGCGAACGATATCCTCCTTGGTGGGTGTAATGGATACAGCCACTACTTTCCCAGCAAGATGTTCCTCCACCTCACCCCGGACGTGCAAGCTTCCGGTCAGAAATATCCTAGTGTTGGGAGACTTGCCTAAAATTCGTTTTAGTGAATCGAGTAGCTTTTCTCGATACTCAGGCAGGCATTCATCTAAGGCATCAATGCAGATGAATGTGGGTCGTGAGGATAAGATATCCTGTAACATCTCTGCGATTTTGCCCAGTCCCAGTTTCCAGGCCCCGAACACCTTTTCCTGACGTCGAAAGGCCCGAGCAATATTTGGTGGAATCTCTTCGAGTCCGCCAACAATCTGTTTTAGCAAGGAACTCAGGACTCTTATTGGGGATTGCTCTTTCTGAGCGGCAAAGTCGAAGTAGAAGAACGCCACTGCAGCATCTTGTCCTTTTGCCCAATCGCATAACCCATCTATTACCAAGGAGCTAGCATCTCAGCGTGTCAGCAAAACCTTTGCTTCATGGACGATATGCATTACTACCTGATGTAGGTTTTGCCGACCCCAGGATCTCCATGGCAAAATAAGACTGAATTTTCAAGCTCACCATTGCGAATGCCATCGAACCAATTCCGATAGTCTTCTGTTCGTAAGAGCCAGTCTCCTACATCTTCGACCCGGTGGGCTCGAATATCATGGTGCCGTATCCTGAGTTCCGGTAGGGATAACGATTCAAGAACTTTAGCCCTCTCGTAGGCACCTCCGACGTGACCCACACTATGCACATTGGAGGAGTTGCAATTTTGCCTGACATGGAATTGCGACATTTGCCTTTTTCTTTGTTGCTATCTTGGAAGTGTGAATACAACGTAAGTTAGAGGGTTCAAAGGGTTCAAACAAGGGATTCCTGCTGTGGGAGTGAAATAAGTTTTAGGTAGAGGAAACTGGCGTGAGGAACGTTTGTGAGTGAAAGTATTTAATAAGAATTTTCCCTCCACCTGCCACATCAGCGGATAATTGTGCCAAGGTGATGACGCTAACACCACGGGTTGCTCGCAGCTCACAAACCAGTGGAACTCCAGAAGAATTTCCCGTTCAACAATAAACCTCGCTCAAAATGTGCACACACTACTGCCACTTGATTACCGAGTTATGGTGTCAACAAGGCCCTCGGCAAGAGCTAAATGATCAACATGCTATGCCTTCATAATCAGGATCAGAATGAAGGCTTGGGGTGGCCCACGGGTGCACCCTTGGTAAGCGAACAGCACAGATGAAAATTACTCGGGGAAAACCTAGCCGATTAAAGTACATGACTCACAATCGGCAAAGTTGGCCGCGTTGTAATTAATAGCGAGGTTCCCTCACTCGTGTGCACCAGTCTCTGAAATCGAATCTTTCAAGTTCTGCAATCATGAGCACTGTACTGTACCGTATGCAGACTCAAACAATTTCGAAATGGTATTGTTGTCTACTCGCGTACAGGTACCCCGGGATTATGTTTTTACACAGCTGTTTTATGTTAACCAGCAAAATAATCCCCGTCAGGATAAAGCTTTTTAAAAATTGCCTATATAGGGAGACTGTAGAGGTATCCAAGTTGAGTTTTGTTTTGGTTTAGTTGAGCAAGCAAAAGGCGAATTTCAGAGCGTGAGGGAAGTGCCTAAGTTCCGAGTGAATTCCCTTTCTATCGTCTACCACTGTGCCATTCATAACCTGCTAACATTAAGAGAAAAAACATCCAGCGAAATACAAGAGCTTCTTTAAGCAAAGAGTAGCCTCTAAGAGTAACATTTTCACAAATATTTGTGGGCATTGTTTTTGAGACTTTTTTCATTCGCTTAGAGGAAACAAATAACGAAGATAGGAAACATTCTGATTCACATCTTATTCTAACCTCTTAGCGCGAAACGAGCTTTCCCAGATTATGTAGTACCACATGCTGAAAATAATTGGGGCCTTGGTAATGATCGCTGGAGAGGGTTTTGTGTGGTGGGGTAGCTTGAGTGAGCGCACGGAGTTTATCTAGAGCGGTAAAGAAGTTCACAGCATCAGGAGGGGTGAATCATACCCCAGTGAACACAACTGGTTCGGTCACGAGAATTTTGACATAGCTAGAGAGTGTATATTCTACTAGCTACAAGATTAACAATATTATCTCTCACCTCCCCCTGGATTCGCTCCCCATTGCATCTACTCCTGAGCGTGGGCACGGGCGGCATGGCTATACTTCCTACGAAGACGCTCAAACCCCCATCTCCCTCCCCACCCAAGAGCTAGAGAGGCCGTGAAAAGATAGCTGAAATGATATCCAGCATTAAAAAACGGTCTGACGACAGGCGGGAGAGGGTGCATTTCGAGGTCGGCTAAGTGGAACCCAGATCCTACCAGAGTTCCGGCCGCAACCCCTCCGGTTCCCAAAACCCATTTTTGTTTATCGAAAAAGTCGACAGTCATATCGAACCAGCCTGACGGGCGGAACTTCGGAAATTGTTAGTACAATTAATTATTAGAAGTTTGAGAACCGGGTATCATACCTTAGGAGGTACGTAACCTAATTGATGATTAGCACATTATGATAGGAAAATGGAGAGTAGAAGATACCTTTATTACGAATAACTTTCTTAATGATTTTGGATATTCTAGCTGCCGGACCGTACTTCAACGAACGCATCAACTCATCGAGATCTCCTCCGCTCTCGATCAACAGGGCTCCTGATAGCCCCTGCTCAATGAAGCTCGCTCTGAACCCTGCAACTTGTGTGGCATTCCCGAACTGTGTAAAAAATCCCATGCCGTCTAGCCATTCCACCACTTGATCCGGCGTAAACCCAATGATTTCATCAAAAGTGACCGGTGGGGGAGGATTCGGAGCCCCTCCTGCACCTGGGGGAGGACCCCCTCCCACATTAGCGGCAGGACCCCCTCCGAGTCCCACATTAAGGGGAGGAGCAACCCCTCCACCACTACCCTGCCCACCACCATCCCCCTCCTCTTCCTCTTCCTCCTCCTCCTCCTCATTTTCATCCTGTTCCTCTTCCGCCTCATTATTCTGGCCGCTCCCCTCCCCATGATGCTGCCCACCCTCCTCCCCATGATGCTCTCCACTCTCCTCCCTATCATCTTGCCTAACAGCAACTTCTGCCTCCTGGTTCTCTTCCTCCGCAGCGGCTTCAACAGTAACCCCAACAGCAACTTCTGCCTCCTGGCTCTCTTCCTCCGCAGCGGCTTCAACAGTAACCCCAACAGTAGCTTCTACCCCGCCTCTGCCCCCATCCTGCCCATCCTGGACACCCTCCTCCCCATCCTCCTCAACAACGCCTCCATCCTTATCCTGCTCCTGCTCCTCCTCCTCCTTATCACCCTGCCCCTCTTCCTCCACATCATCCTGCTCCTCCTTCTTCCCATCATTCTTGTCGCCCTCCTCCCCATGATGCTGCCCACTCTCGTCGTCGCCATCCTGCCCGACTACGACTTCCCCCTTCCTCCTCTCGTCCTCGGCGGCTGCTTCGACGGTAGGGCCAACGATAACTTTAAGTTCCACCCCGCCTTCACCCCCATTATCCCCCCCATTACCGTCCCCCGCAATACCTTCGACCGGGGATTGTTCATTCATTATGACGTTCAACGGTTCCTCACTGGCAACCTCTTGCGCCAAAGTCTGATCCATCGTTCTTCCTATCTCATGTCAGTGATACCTGATGAGTAATTTTTGGTGACAGCCCAAATTTGGGCACCCCCCCTGCACCGAGAAAGATTCAAAGCATACCTAAATCGATCAAAAGACGATTGATTTCACCGGTAGAAAGGGAAAAAAAACAGCTCAGAGGCGGTCGGAGCTGGTAGTACGATCGTTCTCAATGTTTGTTGGAAAAAAAATTTCGTTTCGAATTTCGTTGGTACCGAAGAAAGTCAAAGAGAGAAAGGAAGAAAAGGAAGGAAGAAAAGAAGAAGAAGCGAGATGGAAACAGGCGGGGGCCTAGCAATTGGTGTAGGTGTAGACAGGGGGGGTTACGCAAACAGTCACAGGTGGTCACAGGTGGTCACTCGTGAATGGAAAATGCGATGCACAACTCCTTTTCATCTTCGTTTATTCTAATCTCTTCTTCTACTATTTATAAAATCTAGTATCTAGTTCGCTTGCTAAAGACATTTTGTTCATAATCGCAGAAGGGAAAGGAACCGAGGCACTATATAGAAAAGCAAACATGAGGAAATAATCGGAGCGCGCAAACTTAAGCGGCACATACGTATACATTCCTAGAACAAGAGTGAGCAAAATAGCATAGTATAAGTTTCAAGCCAGTGCGGAGATCAAAAAAAAAAAAAACAATTAATAAGAGCAGCTCCAGATCTATATTATATCTAATACGAGTTTACGGTAAAACATTGATCAAATTGTGAGAGGAGCTATAGTAAGGGGAGAGGATCTGGAGAGGGATGTAATATACGCTTTCGTTGTCTCGCGTAGCGATGTAGAAATTATAGCGTGCTTGTATTGGGGCGGGTGGTTTGAGTTTCTCCGAATGCTGGGGGGTTATTGCTATACCAAAGACCAGACCCTGTCCCACGAATTGGCTCAGGGTTCTTCTATGTCTCTTTTTATCATAGAACTGGAGTAATTGGTTTGAGTAAAGGGTTTTGTAGGCGGTTTGTCCGTCTTTCCTCACTTAACATACAAGGCAAGAACGAAAAGAGACAAACGCAGGCACGGAGTCTAATACAAGCCCAACTACGTCCCACACAGTAGAAGCGCAGTTTCCAGGGTCCGGAACCCTTGGACTCCGTTTCCGAAGTTTAAACTCCAAGCCCAAAATCTTGTTGAAATCTAATTGTACCATGTAGGAACCCATATAGACCTCCATAGAGACCAGGGTTATGTTTTCCGGTGTTTTCGTTCCTACCCAAGTGCTTTTGGTCCGAAAATAGGTTTTTTTCAGTCTTTTTGGTTCTCGAGTAGCTCAAGACTTGGCCTCAGATTCAATGTTCTCCCCACTCAAATCTCCCCAGAACAGGCTTGGAGTGCCTAAAACCGAATATTAATGCTTCACACCGCCCAAAAAAATAATCGAAAAAGTAGATAACATTCATGATATATCACTCTACTTGGCCCTAGACGGACAGCCTTTCACGACGAACGAGACAAATATGATTGAAACCCCTATAAAGTGCACTACCTCTCGCTTATTGCCTATACAGACCGGTAGAATCACCCTTCCAATCCCAATTCATTCTGTGCTGATCTCACCCTCTCCCCATTTTGCGCGGCGAAGCCTCACCGACGGTGGAAAGCTTTCCGGTTTCCCTCCTGAGAAAATGAAGTTTTTTTTTTTTTTTTGAAAATGTAGCTCAATCAGTGATCTATGCTTGAACATTCTACCGCGAGCGGTTGAAAGCGCCCCACCGGTGTTAATCCACACAAAATGTCCAATACGGTACCCGCACACTGCCTCGGTCATCACGCGTGTTGTTTGCCGGCACATAACTTGATACATAACTATTTACTCCCCCTCGCTCGCGAGCCTTCTTTCGTTCCTGGTGAAGGCATCCACTCGCTATGCATTTTGAAAATGCTCTTTTAATTGCGCTGGCGCTGCTTCCACTTGCCTTAGCAGGGCCTAGACAATATGACGCCCACCTTCGTTCTAAAATACCTCCATCTTCGTCTACTAGTACACTAGATGCCACCAGCACTTCAGCAGCGGCAGTGCCAATGAGGACTGGCCCAGACCCCGATGGGCCGATAGAAATCCCCGAATGGGATTTCCATGAGACAATCAAGTCAGGTTATTGGTATGATCCTGAATTCTTTGCCGAAGCTCTAGAGAAAAATTATTAACCCCCCCCTAGGTTCGTCAAGCACTACATGGCTTGGTGCCACTATTCGAAAGATGCAGCACCAGGATGGTACGACACGGCGTTAACCTACACCCGTTCGAACGTCAGTCTCGCCCACCCCTCCCCAGCCACGGTGCCCTTCACCGAATTTTACAATTTCACCTTCGCCTCGTACGAATGCTCGGGAGCGGATGGCGAACTTTGCGCAGATCCGAACCTAAAAATTGATGGTTACCCCACCTTCAACCTATACAAAGACGGTGTCTTTATTGAGCAGTGGGGTGGTGGAGACCACGACATGTTCATAGAGGGCTTCGCTCTATTTGTGGAGGAGTTCCTTAGTGAGAATTTCCCAGGGACTAGAAACCCCATAGACCTTTCCGCGCCATGGAGCGCAGAGGTGAGAAAGGCGGCGGAAGAGGAGACTAAGAAAGGGGCTCCAAACACCGCCATGCTCCGTGAGGAGGCGAAGGAGAGATCGAATAAGGGACTTCGGAAGATCTGGGGTTTGCTTGAGATTGAGAAGGGGATTGGGGGTAACGCTAAGGAGAAGATTGAGGACGCTGTTGAAGACGTGAGGGAGGGCACTAAGGGGGGAACTGAGGGCTTTGAGGATATAGTCGAGGAAGTAGGTAACGTTCTAAAGAATCCTAAGGATGACATTAGAGATGGGGATAAGGATATTGAAATCAAATTGAATGGGGAACTTGATGAGGAGAAGATTGCGGAGAAGTCCTCGGCTATCGATAGACTGCATCGTCTTATCAAGGGTATCTTTCATATACACCCAGGCTGGTATAACCAGCAGGTCACACATTAGATTGATTTGAGTTTCCTGAAGTGTAAATCGATTATTGTATAAACTATGTTTAGTTTTAGACATTCCAACACGAAAAAATAGCTTTTCTCAAGTGATATCTTTCATCTGCGAGGCCATTTTAGTTTTATTGGTGTGATGCGGAGGGTTTCCACGGTGGACAATGCTCATAATCGAGAACCCCCACATTGCTATTCGGGAGTGCCAGGAAGTTTAAGAGATGCCAGGCCTCGATTAACCAGGAATGATCAAGGCTAGGGTTATTCCCACCGGGGCTCAACTCAAAACCGCACAAACAATACGGTACAGTATCTTAAAATATAGTACCGGCACTGTATTAGACCGTGACTTCCTCCAACCTCAGGACCCGGGCCAATAACTACCTGGCTTCCGTTTAGGCTATCGCCGCAAACGCTCACCGATCCACAACATTCACGGAATGTAAACCAACAACTCACGTAATCCCGCTTAACAACTCCTCTGATCCAGCCCTACCCCTCGCGCCCCCGGAAAAAAACTGATCGAACCACAAGCTATCATGTTTGTAGAGGCGAGTAGTTTCTCCGGCATCCCTCTTCACTCACTATCGCACGCCCCACCCTCCCTGCCCAGCCTCACAACTGCCGACTTGGCCAAAATTTCGAGTAACCTCACGAACCTAACCTAACTCCGCGACTTTAGACACAGTCACTAGCCTTTCGGTGATTGATGTCTGGTTTGCGCCCAGCCACGCGGATACGAAGCAATGCACGGGTATCTGCTTTTAAGAGCTGGGCCAAATCGGAATCGGCGGTCGGAATTAGAAGAGGGCAGTCGGAGATGTTGATGACACCGGGATGCGGGTGGGGGCTGTTCGGCCCGCTGGGGGTGTGGCTTGGCGGAGTAGGGGGCGGAGTGGGATGCTAACTTCGTGCTTCTAGATGGAATATGATTATGAGAGGTATAGGAAGCTGGAGGTGGGTGCGGGAACATCTTCAATTTACTCAAGTTTCCAAAAAAAAAAAAAAAAAGGAGAGTAATAGAGAGACAAAGATTAAGAGGGGCTTTAATCTTCTTTCCGCGAGGGGGAGTGGAGGTGTCACGATAGTTCCTGCGGCTGATTACATCCCTGCTTGGATCGCGGTTCGACCAGCTAAGCGCAAGGATACTTGGGCTCCGGCTAAGTCCTCGCGCAAGGAGCTTATTACAAAGCCATTTAAGCCTTCGTCAGCACACCGCGCGAGGCGTTGGGTGCGACAATGCTATTTCACCAGCAAAACAAATCATAATACTCCTCCTCCGAATCATATTTCCGTACGGAACCCCACCGCTATACAGTACCACCTCCGCGACAACACAAAACAGAAAAACCCTCACACAGGCGGCCCCTTACCATCATTCCTGCAAGCTTGGATGCCAATGCCAGCGTTAGCACGATCCGCAGCCTGCGAGTTACTCTGGACAGCATACAGAATCTCATGGAAGATGGCCGCCGGCTCGTTGTGATAGTATTTCGAAGCTTATGGATAAAATTTTGAGCGCTCGGTGATCGCGCCGCAGCCAAGGTTTAAGACTATAGGTTCCCGGGAGGTTTCATATCCAGGTAGGCCCGATAATCCTGACGAGTGACTGATTGTGATTCTAGTATGGAATCGCGTGCACATCCTAAGTTTTAAAGGGCATGGGATGAATTGGGACACAGTTATGATTACAGGAGATTGAGTCAGTACAGGGAGGGCCCTTCCGTTCGTCTGTGAAGATATGCTGTCTCGGCGAAGGTGAAGAGGAAAAAATACTGGAAAGATGTGTTAGGTATTAAAATTGAAGTTTAAACTCCGAGGGGAATTTTTCTGCTTTAGCTGGTCCATTGTATCAGTTTATCGAGCTAGGATTGCAGGAAGAAATAGATATAAGTATCATGAGGATAGTAAGGATTTTCTTATCTCATACGATCGTTCCCCTCCTGCAGTATCAACCAAGATAGTAGCAGAAAATGACGATTTGTCCCGTTCTCGAACACCCATCTCTTAGGAGCCGCCTTCGCGGGGTACCACTACATGATGGACGCGTGGTGCAATTCCGCGGCATCAAATTCGGGGAGTTCACCGAGCGATACGCGAAATCCACAATGGTGGAATCATATCCTGCCGAGATAAATTGCACTAATCACGGGTATGCCTCTTTCACTTCCATAAAGATTAATGCTAATAATACCATCCTAAAGTCCCATGTGTCCTCAATCCATCTTCGATGACGAAGGCCTCTTCTTCCGCATCCCGGAGAATCAACGGAAGCGTGCAGCCGCGGGTCTAACACAAGATGAATTCGAATGCCTAAACCTCGTCATTACCGTCCCCAGCTCAATTCTAAACTCCCCAGACTCAGAAGAGGTCCTTCCCGTATTCGTTAACATCCACGGGGGTGCGAATAAATGGATCTCGAGTAGTGTCCCGCTTCTAGACATGGCGAACTTCGTCAAGAAGTCCATGGACATTGGGAAACCCATCGTGGCAGTAGGGATGAATTACCGCCTCAACACATTCGGTTATGGGGTTCTCCCGGGAGGCCTCGGCGCTAACAACGGTCTCTTGGACCAGCGCTTAGCACTAAAGTGGGTGCAGAAGCACATCCATGGCTTCCGCGGCGATCCAAAGATGGTTACTATAGGTGGTAATAGCGGCGGTTCATTCTCTACGGAAGCACACCTTAACGCGGTGCCGGAGTCAGATGCCAAGGGATTGTTCAATCGTGCGATTATGCAGAGTGGAACGTTGAACGCCTCCGGCCCCCAGCCGCAGTCCTGGGGAATAGATCTCTCGAAGAAAATTGCCAAGAACTTGGGCGCGGATGTGGAGAAGGAGGGCTGGGAGGAAGTACTTAAGGCAGCACCGGTACAGGATGTTGTCGCGGCGATTGAGAAGGATGGGTTCGATTTTTTGCCATATACGGATGATGAAAGGTTTTTCACGAGGGGGTGGGGGGAGGTGGGTGCTGGAGCACCGGAATGGTGTGATGCGCTGCTGATTGGGGATGCTGAGTTTGATGTATTACTCCTCTCTCCTTCCTTACTGATTCCCCATGAGAACTAACACTTCCAGGGCTCGATCTACGTCCCCCGCATGCCCCTAGTGCCCCCGGAGAGCCTGATAGCAGCTTTTACATCCCTAGGCGCAACCGGTGAAGCCCTCCTCTCAGCCTACCAAATCCCAACAAGCACACCCCCCTCTCCAGTCCCCGCAGTAACAAAGCGCGTCCACGACGGCACCCTCCAATTCCTCTCAGACCTCTTAGCCTCCTTTCCAAACCATCGCATCGCCACAACCTGGCGTAGCAAGAACAAGCAAGTGTATGAATACAACTTCGACCAGCCCAACCCATGGGGACCGCAGAATCGGCGAGCCCATCACGCCGCCGAAATGCCATCGCTCTTCGGAAACTACACATTCCCAGAGGAGACACACGAGGCGATGAGCAAAGTGCAGGCAGCGATGCAAGAGCACTTTATCAGTTTTATTCGCGGAGATGTGCCGTTTGAAGCCGCGGAGGGAGAGGCGATGAAGTACGGGCCTACAGGCAAAGTGGCAGTGAGGTGGAAGAAGGATAGTAGGAATGTTAGGGCTTGGAAAGTTATGGAAGGGCTGAGCAAGGATGAGCTGGTTAAGGCGTTTGATATTGTCAGCGGGTGTATCGGGCATTTTGATTTTTCGCATAATCGGCCGCCTAAATAAGGGGTGAACTGACTGCAGAGTTGGGTAGATCTTTGGGCGACAAAAGGAGCACGAGAGGGGATTTTAGACGCTGTCATTAAATTTTGATTCCTAGCTTGCTGTTATCGTGAGGTTTTTTTTGTTCTTTTTATTCTTTCTAAGGATTCAATTTCAAGCCGGGAATACACTTGTCATTTGCTATCACTCGTTAGATTTCTCAGCGGTAGTGTTAAACCTGCTGATTTCCCCCTAGCATTTAGAGCCTGCTTGATGCCGCAAGGTTCAACGTATTCCACAGCGTAGTCAGCATGAAACCATATTCAGGTTAAACTTCCGTCAAAATTGTAACTATGATCAGTATCTGGGTGGATGACTCGCTGTAACAGGTTATTCGGGGGAATATGTTAGCTATAAACTACGGTTTGACAACCACGATTGGCGAGCTAACCAAGTTAGTTAGGGTGTGGGAAGGGTGAATGATTTGTGTATCTATCACCGAGATGGAAGGCGGAAGCTTTAGCTCGTGCTAGGGCCCCGTAGCACTCGAATGCGACTGTACGGAGGTACAGGGCATAAGTTTTGTAGGTTCCACAGGAGGTGAGGAGAGCAAACCTCGCTTGTGGAACCTACAAAACTCACGCCCTGTACCTCCGTGCTGAGTACATAAGGATAGATATCTAGGAATAAAAAATCATAGCATTAGTAAAGGTCGTGCCACTCTTCAGCCTGCGGTAAAAATAAAAATAAAAAAAGTCGGAAAATGTGGAAATGAATGATCCAAAACACAGTTGCTCAATTAGCTCGAGCAGATAGAGTCCTCCAATCAACCCCCCAGAAGCTCTTTCAATATTTTCCGACTTTTTATATCGGAGGCCGCGGTGAATATTTCCAGACGAGAAGGTAGCGACTGATTATGGTAGTATAGGCCTAAATGATAAAAGTCTCATGTTGCGAACAGTAATTTCCTAGGAGATAGCAGCAGCCATGTTGAATTACTACCGTAGAAACTCGAGAATAAAGAACCCCCTAGACTGGTCGTGCGGCACTTTTCAGTGTTTTAAATGACTCAAGAGGGCGTCCAAAGAGGCTTCCTTATGTTATCTGTCCCAGTTCTCAAGCTCTCCATTAATCAAGGGATCTGATTTCGCTGTACGACCGACCAGGCGAGTTCGTTATATTATTCCCAAGTTTTTACGATATAATAGTACAAAATCCGAGTGAGGGAGAGTAAAAAAAATGTCACCCAACTTCGTCGCCCGGCATTTTCCTCAGCACGGTGGGGAGCACGGATTCTCGGGTTGTAGAATAACCTTTGGCAATTCAAAACCAACGGAAGTGAGGCTTTGGGTGACAGCCACCTCAGCCACCTTTTTCTTCCTTTTTTTTTTCTTCCTAATTCCCACAACCTTCTATTAACAACGCTACACTCTACCTTTTCGTTATCAACACTCCCTCTTTTTTTTTTTCCCCTTCCATACTTGGGTACTCGGGCACGGTAAGACAAGCCCTCCCCATAGGTGCTCTTTAACCTTCTTCTGGGGTAAGTGTGCCCGACTTTTAACACCACTAAATTGTACTCACCAGTTATCACTCGAGATTTAAAACCCAGTTTCGTTTATCTTTAATTATTACCTCTACATTTTGAAGTAGGATGAAGGGAACTACAGGCCATAGTCAGTATTCTTTTTGGCTGAGCGGATGCCCTGTCCCTGACAGCTGAAGACGAAGATGCGCTGTGGCCCTAGGCGTCCCGTACACGGGAACCACCGACAATTATCCTTAGTGCCTCATGCTCCGCCCCGGCTGTCCTTTATATTACGGGACTAAAACGCACTTCTCAAGGTCGCGCACCACTTGTTTTTGTCCATTTCTCGCAAACTCGTTTAACATGGGCACCTCCTATCGGTGGGTGCCTTACAGTCCTAAGAGTTGGAAACATGGTTACTGGCCTAGTAATGTTCCCTTTGATTGTGGAATCAACCTAAATTGTTATTAATAGAGGCAGCAGATAAGACCCTGAGATCCGTTCCCAAGCAAAAGGCATATCCGCAAATTATACTCGGAGGTTTCTACCCAGGTCGTTCATTCAATTTGTTTGACAAGATTTTGGGGTAGAAATGGGCAGAAGCGAAGTCACCAAACATCACTCATCTAGTCGCCCGCTATCCCTGCTGTCCTCCGCTGTCCTCCGCTGTCCTCCGCTGTCCTCCGCTGTCCTCCGCTATTCTGCATCCTCCTGGCCTCGCTTGGTATGGGCTGGAGTCCTACTCCTGCCCCCCAAAATCACTGTCTCACCATATAGGTCCCGCCGGGAGAGCTAAGGAGAGCCGGCCTAGGATTTCCCTGCCCTGAAGAGAGCGTCAGAAGCAGTCTAGTCCTGTCCGGGAGACCCGGCAGGCCCTAGGTCCACCCGTAAAATACGGCTGGTGAGGGTGATGCGCAGGGTGGTGGTGAGGTTGAGCCTCCCCCCCTGTCACGTTCGACGAACTACAGCGGTTTACACCACATGAGGTGGTTACTTGATTAGAAAACCTCGGGTATTTTCAGGGAGTTCGGGACGGAGGCTCAAGTGGCTGGTTTGAAAGAGCTGTTCATAGCGCAAGGTTTATTAGGTCTGGTTCTTCTAAAGAAGGGATATTATATATACTGGGAGGAAGTACTAAAGGCAGCACCAGCACAGGATGTCGTCGCAGCGATTGAGAATGATGGATTCGACTTTTCGCCATATACAGATGATGAAGGATTTTTCACGAGGGGCTGGGGGGAGGCGGGTGCTGGAGCACCGGAATGGTGTGATGCGCTACTGATTGGGGATGCTGAGTTTGATGTATTACTTCTCTCTCCTTTCTTATTGATTCCCCATGAGAACTAACGCTTCCAGGGCTCGATCTATGTCCCCCGCATGCCCCTAGTACCCCGGAGAGTCTGATAGCCACTTTTAGATCCCTAGGCGCAACCGGTGAAGCCCTCCTCTCAGCCTACCAAATCCCAACAAGCACACCCCTCTCCATAACAAAGCGCGTCCACGACGGCATCCTCCAATTCCGCTCGGACCTCCTAGTCTCCTTCCCGAACCACTGCATCGCTACAACCTAGCGTAGCAAGAACAAGCAAGTGTATGAATATTATCGTACAGCACCCTTTTTCACCATTTCCGAGTGCTAGGCGCTCTTAATAATACCCTTGGTAATTATCCGCTTCCTCCTCAATCCGGTAGAGATGGCCAAATTCTCTCTCCGCCCGCTCGTGAAGGCGGTAACCGACCCACGCAAAGAAAAATAGCAATCCCCAAACGTAGACAAGGTCACAAATTGCGCAGAGTTTTTGACGGCGGCTTTCCGGAAATCTCTCGAGGGGCCAAACGACGAAACGGACTCCCATAGCCTTAATTGAGGCACCGATAGTGATGATTTTATAAGCCCATTTGTAACGAAAAAAATCACTTAGCGATCTTGCAATATGGTCGGTAAAGAAACTTATATGTTCTTGTCGTCGGTCCTAGTGTAGGCTCGGCAAATGTTAGACATTTTCACAAAACACAATTCAGAGAGCTTAATATCCTACCTTTATAACATTTGCGCCGAGAAGCAGGTTACTTTGCTGTGATGGTCTCGGTTTTCCTAAATTGTAATCAGTCAGGGCTAAGTTGTAGAAAGACTGAGAAATATACGAACACAGCAACCAAACGGCACTCTTGCATAAAATATGTTGCTATGGTGAAGTACCTCTTAAACCACACCCTTTACCCTAAGGTCTCTAACTTCAAATGTTAGGTCTCTTTGGCTACCCCTATATAAAAAGAAAATATAGACTATGCCACTGGCATGCTAGAGAAGAGTGGCCTATACACATAGATACCAAAGGACATTAATCTCTTGAAAGAGCAATTAGGTTCTTCAGCTAAAATGTAGTGAGGATAGCATTAAACAGAATGGCAGTTTAGAGGGTTGTGGACTATGCTTAGCAAACACCTGTCAAGTTTTTATTTGGTAGAAAATATGCTGGAGCAGAGGTTATTTATATCACTCATAAAGATTTTCCTTGATTAATCACATTGGAGGGAAGAAAACATAGATTCTCTGAATGTTTCCCTCACAAGTGTACCACAGTTACTGAGATATTAGTTAAAACAGTACTGATCTTTATTGCCTGACCCTTGTACCAGCAGCTTAGTACAATTCCCTGATGATTGCAGCAAGTCTATCCAACAGCCTGGCCAGGAGATAACAGTCCAAGAATTTGTGATTATGCCCACTATGGCACAGATCTGCATCTGATATGCAATGCTCCTTTATTTTGCCTTTGAGCATACCTTCTGCCTTACTATAACTAGTCAAATGATACTTGCTATCAAGCCAATTGACTACTAGCTCGATTGGGGTAAAAGTCTCTATCACAAAAAGGTTGTAGTGCTATTCATAACATCTGTTCTTCTTGTTCCAGCACCAGGTTGACCCTGGACGTTCTGAGGGATGATAGTATGAGATTTGAGCAGGATTTCCACTATGAATATTGATGCTCAGGCTCTCTTGCAGATCTGAGTTGTGTACTGGGGGCAGTAGTGGCGTACTAGGTAGTAGCTATAAACTATCTGTACTCAGATTCAGACCTACTTAGTAGTAAGGTTATTCCAAACTAGAAAATATAACAATTAGTACTATAGAGATTTATATAGAATCCGGGGGAATAGCTTTCTGACTTTTACTCCCCCATTCTAGGTATTAGGAAACAACATAGTATTCAATATTGTGAGGTTACAAAGACAAGTCTGATACCAGTATCTATTACCCTTATGAAAACTATCACAATGTTTGCAAAGGTCCAGTATCCTTCAAAATGTAGTGGTGACAATCATTGCAAATCAAACTAGGTTCAAAGGTTTGACTAATAGCTGATAAGTAGAATTTACCATGATCGAAAATCAAGAGACACTTACTCAAGGAGAAGTGTAAAAAAGAAATACCCGGAGTATCCAAGTAGGAGTGAGAAAAAAAGAGGAAGGTCTTGATCATGCAACCATACAATGTAAGATTGTTGTTGGTTGCCTATTCTGGGTTTCTGAAGGAGACCAAAAATATGGCCCTGTTTGGCATGCCACTAGATAAAAAAACTCTTTTTTTCTGAAAACAGTGTATTTCCTAATACCTGAGGTAAGAGGTGTTAAAAGACAATAACCAAATGATAGAGAGATAGTAGGTACCCCTCTACATCTTCTGTGAAAAGGGGAAATCAATCAGAGTCCAGACCATTAAGTATGACAGTAGTAGAAAGAGTGAGGTTATGAAATACTGTAGGACAAGAAGATCCTGAGGATAACTGAAAATACCATTGTATTTTTGGTGTGCCAAACAGGGCCTACAAAAGAAGTCACCGTGGTGTCAAACAAGAGCTTGGTTCCGCTAACATTAAATAGGACCAAAGGTTACCCTACAACCTGAGAACTCGTGCCCCAGCCGTGCTGAGGAAAACGCTGGCTCACGAATTCCGGTCCCCTTTCTTTTTTTTAATCCTTCTTTTACCAAAATTCTGCATTTGTAATTCAATACAGCTACTAACTCCCTGATGATAGAGGTTTTGTATAATCAGGCTGGAGGGACAAAAGGAAAAACAATTCGAGAAATAGGATACTCTCATATTTACGGAACTATATTTTGTTTTGTTTTTTCTTTAAATTGAAACCTCCTAGGCTCCTGTCGAGTGAGGACTTATGATCCACTGGAATTCTGGACTCTCGCATGCTCAGTTAAAAAAATCAGATAGAAGTTCATTTGTATCATACTGGTTTACTTTAATGAATGCTTTCTATCGTACAATACCTTAACACTCTCCCTCCATCATATATATTCCTTTCAGAAAATTCATATCTACCCAATACACCACTAATTCCCCCCGTCCACCTTTCTTTTTCCTCTTTTCCTCTCACCCCTATCTCCCGTTCGCCATGACGTGGACTGGCAGATGGTTCTGTGATGTACGATAGCAGAATACACGCCAGAATAAAACAGGCTAATAGAAGATCATCGATTCTCACTCCCATAATATAAACACCCGAACGAAAACGCAACTTCATCGTATCTACTAAAGGTCTATTGTTCACCAGCGCTCGTGATTCTACAAGCAAAGCAAGTAACGGTAGTACTTGTGTCGTAGAAATAAGGTTATTCCACCCAAATTAGAGTTGACGATGCATTCCTCCCTCGGACCCCCCCCGGTTGAAGCCTATCCCCCAACCAACCAACGACAACCAAGGGCAAAATCTGGAACAATTTACTTGTCATGTCGATCAGTGCAGTAAGTTCGTTTGTATTTGGGCTACCGGGAGTAAGAACTCCTGAGAAAAACTCGTGAAAATCAAGAAGATGGGGCAGTTACTACTAGATGGATAATAAAAAATCGTTCATATAAACGCACATCGAGGGCTTACGAGACTCTTCTATTCTGCGACTCCAACGTAGTTTTCATGGGCCGAAAAGTTGAAAGGTTCTCAGCGCGACGCGTAGGATGATCTATCGAGTAGGGTATTTGTTCATCTTGCTGTAGGGTCGTGATGTGGACAGTTGAAATCATGGCTCGGAGAACGCAGTGGGCAGTTTTGAACACCGACTCAGTACTGTATAAAGTTATACTCGGGTGTCTGTTTGGGAGAACTAGGAAGTGGTGGTAGTGGCATGTGGGGATTACTAACTTTGATCTGGCGATAAAGTTGTCTAGAATGGGATGTAATGTAATGGGAGATAATATGAACGGTATTAGAGTGGGACCCCCCCAGGCTACCGCAAGCTAGTTGCTCTAGGGTTTCATCCATGCTTTCCCGAGGAAATCAGAGGTTTGGACGGGATTCCTACAACCACTGGGGACTACTATCCTCTAATATAGCCCAACCTGCAAACATCCGTAGGAACAAACACATCGAACAGGGGCAGTAGACCACACTCCTCCCGCGCGCGTCACGCCGCGCAAAATCACATCGCAAATCACGTCCACTCAACACCTCTCCACAACAAAGAAGGATCTGTATTTATTTAAAGATACCCGCAGCCGAAAAAAGGACCCAAGGAAGGAAGAAAGAAAGAAAACACCCCATTTTAGTTTTTTCTTTTTTTTTAGCGCTTCTTCGCAGCGGCCTCCTTGAGAACCTGTACCCCAATTCTAGTCAGCATGCTTGCAAGTCGAGAGGAGGGAGGGAGAATAATGACCTTCTTCACGATCTTCTGCTCCTCGATCAGGAAGGCACGGACGACACGGTCCTTAACACAGTTTGCGCAGCGGGACCCACCATACGCACGCTGGACAGTCTTGGTAGGCTTGGAGACTTGGGAGTATTCGCGGGGACGGAGAGCGGGGACCTGTGGTATGTCTGTCAGTTATTGTCTTTTCCTCAAAACTCTGACCCGGATATTCTGCAATCGTGTGGCTGCGGTGTTTGTGGTACTCAGTTGGCTGGTAGCAGAAAAAATGCTAGCATCACCACCCCATCCCGCATACCCAATCCCCGGATCCACCAGTATTCCACCTCACACAGAAATTCCCAATCGACCGAGCAACGACCATCCCGCCACAGCCACCGCAAATCGCCCAAAAAACGCAGACACAGATAAATCGGGGTAAGCTCACGCCAGGAAGTTTAATTCCACAGTCACCACACTTAGGTGGGCTCCCTCTCTTCTTGATGTGAAGGTAGCGAAGCTTGCCACCAGGAGTCTTGATAACGCGGACCCTGTTGCTGCGAGTATTGTACCTAAATCGCCCTCCCGCAATCAGTCGCCGAATATAAATCCTGCCATGTCCGTCCGAGAGTGCGCGATGGGAGTAAGAGAAAACTTACGGATTCCTCCGTCTCTAAGTCCTAGTCAGCAGTTCGCTCAAGAAAAAAAAAACCGCCGAGGGGGGGAAAATAACATACATAGGTCAATCTAGTAGAAACCATTGCGTCCGATTATCGTCGTGGCGGAATTGTTGTTGGGTAGTTTGTCGGTCGTCTCGGTCGTCTGTTTGCCGGCGTGGTTTTTGGGACAAAATTTGTTAGAGTTGTGTGGTATCTACGAAGTGAGTGTGCGGACCAGGCTGGGTGTGAAATATTAGCAGTCATAGGGTTTACCCGTTTATGGCTGATACAAGTGAGGCTAGTGGGTTGCGGCACAGCCACTGGCAGAGGCGAAAGGCCGAGGTTACACACATGCGAATTCCTGGGATATAGTATTAATAGCACCACGGATTCTATGATACTCCAAAGATGAGCGGCGAGTTGCCGGTAGACTACCACCGGTATCATACTAATGCACTATTCGCAATTTCTTCGAAGAGCAGTGCTTGCCGGGAGAGCTCACGGTCATCACCCATAAGTTCGATATTGAGCTTTTTTGGTAGTAAGAGCGCAGCAGCACTGTCCCAACACCGCTTAGCAAACCATCCTTAAGCCCACAAGTACCGGTACACCCTAGAATCGAGGCATGATACTGGCGCACCAGGCTCCAATACAGTCTAAACAAACATCCCACCCAGCCCTATCCTCAAAACTCGATCGCCCACCCCCCTATAGCCCAACCCCGATCGCGCACAATCTCTCGCCTCACAACTCCATACGCACCGCAGATCTCCCCCAAAACGCCCCTGATCTACGCCCCAAAAAGCCAAAGGCTTAAAGGTAATAAAAACCACTTCTAGAACCCCTTCCCTTTCTACCATGTCATCCCTAAAATTCTTACGCGGATCCGAGAACATAAAACCCACTCTTCCTTCTCATCTTCACCATCCTCCTTTTTATTCTCATCAGTGGTATTCTTCTCTAAGTGGGCTAACATCGACAGGATCTATACCCGGCAGCAGCCCCCACTCCCACCTCCAACCTCAACCTCGCCTTCACAAGCGCACCCGTAACAGCAACGCAACAACCGACCTCTGGCGAGCGCAGGGGGTAGGCCGGTTCCCGACCTTTCTACACTTGTATTCACCCCCGACGCTGCCATCACTGCTTCTGTCGCCAGGACAGACGGTTGGATTGAGGAACCCGAGCTGGAGGAGGGGCTATTATACCATTACCACAGCTGCTACCACCACCACCACCACCACGACGGCACATACGATAAGGAAGAAAGCAACGGTAGCGGGAATGAGTAAAGGCATCATGGAAAACAGCACGAGTTCCGGTGGCATCGCCACCGTTGCTGCGGTCACGACTAACTCTACATCCCCCTTACAAAAGGTAGATGCGGGGCAAGATCCGCAGGCCTCCGCTCCCGCACCCGCCCCATCAGAAGAACCTGAGGAAGATTTGTATGCAACCTGCACCCGTCTATCGCAGAAGGTACGCCTCTTTTTAGAAACCGACTTCTCCAGCGAACTCTTAAAAGGCGTGCAACGCCAGACACGCATTTCACTAGGTGTGATTGAGGAGGCCTTACAGCGATATAAGTACCTCTCCCATCCCCTTGCACCCCTCACCGCATTGCTAAGGCTTTCAACAGATTAGAAAATCTCTCCATATCCTTTAATGGTGGTAAAGACTGTCTTGTCCTCCTAATCCTTTTCCTCGCTTCTCTCCCCCCGTACCTACCTTCCCCCTCCCACCCGACTTCGTCCGCTTCAGGGGAAAAGGAAGAAAGGAAGATAAACTCGGTATATGTAACAACAACCTACCCCTTCCCCCAAGTCGACGCCTTCGTGCAAACCTGCATCAAGGCCTACCACCTCTGCCTAGCCCGCTACTCCCAGCCGATGAAATCGTCCTTTGAACGCTACCTACAAGATAATCCAAATGTGCAGGCGATATTCGTGGGCACAAGGAGGACAGACCCGCATGGGGAACTTTTATCACACTTTGACGTTACAGATCATGGATGGCCAAAGTTCATGAGAGTGCACCCGGTGGTGGATTGGGGGTACAAAGATGTTTGGGGGGTATGTATTCTTCGGAATTACGTGTTAAAGGAGTGGCGCTAATTGCGGGTGTGTGATTGGTGAATAGTTTCTTCGAGAGTTGCAGGTGCCGTATTGCGTGCTTTATGATATGGGGTATACATCGCTCGGCGGGACCAAGGATACGCATCCCAACCCAGCGCTTTTAGAAGACGGGACAGAGGTAGAGGAGGGTGAAGGCGGGGAGAAGAAGCGGAGGTTTAGGCCCGCGTATGAGCTTGTGGAGGATGGACAGGAGAGGTTGGGTAGAGACTGGTAGAGGGGGCTTTTTTCTTTACTTGGTTATGATAGACACTAGAGAAGAGGAGGAGGTGAGGGATTCAACGGGGGTAAGACACCTAGATTTTTTTCCTCCTCCCCCATTGGAGTTTGAGATTTTTGAAAGGTTCGAGTTTGGTAGCTGGGGTAAACCTATGGAGCTTAGAAGGTACGATACGCAATTGCACGGGCTGCGATGATATGTGCGGAACTGCGTTCTGATAGACCAGGCGGCTCCTTTTTTTTCCTCCTCTCTTTTCCATTCATTTCTCATGCATCTTGCTCTATACTGTACCCCCCTCCCCCCCTGTCCCCTCGCAGCTAGATTTAGAACCATCTTGTACTAGTAAAGCTGAAAGACTTGATATCACATCACATCTCACCGCAATCTTCATCACAAATATAAACCAAACTTCTACTGTACATACAAGTACTAGTGGACCCCTAAGCCATACCGAAAACAGCACCGCCCTCCGTTCCGCAATCAGACAGTAGCCCGCCACAGCGAACCTTACCGCAACTCGATTGTCATGTTATATTACCGTATATACTTTACATACATCAAACAAGCAGGGCACAACAAGAACACCTCCAAGTCCGGAAATAAACCCCTTACCTACCTCCTGGTAACCCCCTCCCATGCACCTCAGCGAAACCAAAATCCGTACCTTACGCAAGAAAGATAGAAAGTAGAAAATAAAATAGAGCACGTACGATAACAACCCGAAGCTATAAACAAAAACCAAGAATAAACTGCTCTCAAAGATGGTACTGTATGTGTACTATACTTAGGCCCTGTTTGGCGTGTCACAATAAAAATATATCACAATAAAAGTTGTAAATGGCATATATTCTAAAATAAATTTATAGCATATTTCAGAAATATAGGCATTTGGTTGTGCAACCACAAAATAAATATATTGAGCAAAAAAAAGCTGGTATGGTGCCGGGCACTTGAAATCAACCCTCATGGGTAATTCATTTTGCTTACATAATACACACAAAATAGTGGGGCTTGGCAAAAGTGTCTTCGAAAATCA
>Ga0307507_10004035_pt1 | contig 26900 bp, 22 predicted proteins | sample 7_EM_MG_FD_207223 | JGI IMG/M metagenome (GOLD analysis project Ga0307507, IMG submission 207223) | Populus trichocarpa ectomycorrhiza microbial communities from riparian zone in the Pacific Northwest, United States - 7_EM | ecosystem: Host-associated > Plants > Roots > Unclassified | place...
GGCGGAGAGTTAGGATTTCTTTACGGGGGCCCGAGGGCTGGGGGGAGTATCCCACGCCGTTAGTTCATATACGATTTAGTTCGTGAGTAGCTAGTAGAATGAAAATAAGGTTTATCCATCCATCCACTGCCACCACTGCCACCAAACCCACCGTATTAACATCATCATCATGTATATAATACAAACACACACACACTCCCTCCCTCCCTCCCTCCCTCCCTCCATCTCTATCAACAAACCTACTTCTCCTCCCCATAAGGAAAAACATCTTCCAATCGAATCCTAGCAAGCACATTCATGCTGAGCAGCTCCTGAATGAGCAATTTAGCGGCATACGGTATCTTCATCTTAACAACGCCCTTAGAACTCTGACACGTGACACACCAATTCGAGTGGCCCATGAGGCCGCACGCCTCGCAGAAGTCGATTTCGTGAACGTCGGAGGAGAGCATTAGTCGCTCGAGGAGGAGCTGGGAGGCGCCGTAGGCTATCAGGCAGTCGCGTTCCATTTCACCGAGGCGGAGACCGCCGTCGCGGGAACGGCCTTCGGTTGGTTGGCGGGTTAGGATCTGGAAGGAGGGAGGTTAGTATGGGGAAGAAGGGAGGTGGGAGGGGAGGAGAGGAGAGGAGAGGGGGAAAATTACGGCGCGGGGTCCACGGGCTCTACTGTGCATTTTATCTTGAACCATGTGTTTTAGCTTTTGGTAGTAGATTGGGCCGAAGAATATGTATGCTTCGAGGGATTCGCCGGTTATGCCTAATTTCGTGGCTTGTTAGTTGCATATCCTGGATATGTGTATAGATGGATGGGTAGGAGGGGTTCACAAACCAGAAGTGACAAAGTCCTTTCCGGAGTAACTAAACCCGTTATTGACCAGTATATTGGCCATATCATCGACTTTACTCCCGCCGAATGCCGTCCCGTACTGTAGCTTTCCGGATAACACCCCGGCCTTACCGGCCAGCAACTCAATCATTTTCCCCACCGTCATGCGGGATGGGAAACCGTGAGGGTTCATGATGATGTCCGGGATGACACCCATGTCGCTGAACGGCATGTCCTCCTGCCGCGCTATGATCCCGCAAACGCCTTTCTGCCCGTGGCGGGAGGAGAATTTATCCCCGAGTTCTGGCCGCCGGGTCTGGCGGGTTAGCACTTTGATCAGCGTCTGCTCGGATTCCGAGGTCGACACGAGGACTTTGTCGATATAAGCGTAGTCGTGGAGCTTATATGTCATGGGCGCATCCTTGTACTCGTCCAGTGGTGGACCGTCGCTGAGTAGTGTCGGTGCGTTGGAGGTGTTCACGGGCGTCTGTTTGTTGACGTACACCTCGCCCGCGGAGATCTTCTCGCCGACAGCGGCGAGGCCGTCGGCTTGCAGGGCCGCATGCTTCCGGATGGGAACCAGCTCGTCGGGGTTCTCGGGGTCCTTGCTAAGCTCCCGCTTTATGTCTCCGATTCGATCGGCGGCTCCGTTCTGGTATTTGCGTAGGATGGTCGAGTATTTTCGGAATACCTGGCAACGGCCAAAGCCGCGGTCGAGTGAGGCCTTGTTCAGCACCAGGGCGTCTTCTATGTCGTAGCCTGAGTAACTCATTACGGCTACTATGGCACTTTGACCGGCGGGGAGTTTGTCGTATTGGATTAGCTCGATGGTCCTTGTCTTGACCATTGGCTGCTGGGGGTAGACCATGAGGTAGAGGAGGGTGTCTATTCGTAGGAATTGGTTGTATGCTATTGCCCCAATTGCTTGCTTACCCATAGCGCATTGGTAGGTATTACGGGGTGACTGGTTATGGTGTGGATACGGGATCAAGCCGGCTACTGCACCGAGGAGAGTAAAAGGTTCTATCTCCATATGAGTTGTAGATTCTGTAATCTCTTGTTCGTATACAGCTATATATGCATCGTTTTCTTCATTGCAGTCAACGTACTCAACAAGACCCTTCTTCAGGAAGTCTTCAAATGCCGTGCGCCCACCTGCGAGCGACTGCAAAAAATCCCCGTGAGCTATAGAACAGAAATACAGATATGGAAATACACACCTTGAGATACCGCGGGGTAACCTTTGACCGTCCATTCTCCACAATGATCATGGGTCTGCAAATACGCCCACCATCCGTTGCGATATGAACTCCATTATGATGGTGATTGACATAAATACTGATAAACTCGGAAATCTTCCCATTCCTTCTTAGCTTCCGGAAAGATCGTAGAAACTTCATAGGAAACCTAGTAAGTCCGTGAAGAGTACCATTGATAAAAATAATGTAAGCCCCCGGAGCATAAAGTTCATGCCCAGTAAGAATGGTCGCATCTTCGGCGCCCAATGCAAACACCAGTTTCTTTATTGGCTCTTCTTCATCGTCCGTAGTGATATGCGTCATTAGCGCCAAGTTCTTCACCAAACCACATGCTTCTCCCTCGGGCGTATCAGACGGGCACAGCAGCCCAAACTGCGACGGTTGGAGAGCTCGAGGGCCGGAAACCTTCCTAGTTTTCTCGAATTGGGAGGATATCCTCGTCATCATTCCCAGGGCGGATATGTAGCTTAATCGACTAAGCACGTGAGTGACACCAGCACGCTCCATCTTGAAACGCTTTAGAGACCAATTGCCAGTCGATATGGCCCGGTTCATGCCGTGCGTTATCAGGTTCGCGCCTGTATATAGCAAGGTGCTCGCATCAAATTCCTCTGTCCGGTTCGGCTTTTTCAACACTTTATCAATGTTGAGTTTCATGTCGCTATTAAACTTTTTGAATAGATCCTCAAATAAAAGGGACAAAAGCTGCCCAGCACTAGTGGTAAGAAACAGATTAGCATATAAACTGCCACAAACGCGCCTACTGTACTCACAGTTCAAGCCTCTTATTCCCAACATAATCCCGATCATCTACCAAGGATGGATCAGTCATAGCCATCACCACCCTTCTCGTCATGAACGCAAGGTACATTGCCTTCGGCCTAAAGTTCAGATTCTCAACGTAAACATGTGCTAAAACAATATCCGCCAGGCATTGTAAAGCTTCCTGAACCGTCGTCCGTTGCTTCATGGGACCGATAAACCTCTGCTTCCTGACTCTAGCCCCCAGATATTCCAACGCCTGCTGCTGCGAAAAGACCTTAAGTTTTGAGCACTCCTCGAAGTTTACCGAGAAAGTGTCTTGGTAAACCATATCTGTTCCAGCAACTAGCAGCAAGATCTCATGATCAGATTGAATCCCCATAGCCTTCAAAACCAGCACAATCGGCATATCGTCAACAATCGAGTTATGCCGCAAATAAATACACCCCTTCTTTGAAATAATATAAGTCTTAGACTTTCGCTCATGCGTAGACGAAGTGACGGAGGCCTGAACAATCCCCTTCTTAGCATCGTTCTCCACGATGATACGATTCTTGCTCAATTGCTCCTGTACAAGGATGACCTTCTCCGTCCCATTGACAACGAAGTAACCCCCGGGATCCAGAGGACATTCATTAAGCCTAGCCATATTCATCTCACTCTTGCCACTCAGCACACACTTGTTACTGCGCAGCATGATAGGCAACCGTCCAATATTAACCGCCCGTTTTCGCACGATCTGCTTTCCGCGACTGTATTCCACGTCGACGAATATCGGCGCCGCATACGTGAGGTCCCGTAACCGGCACTCGTTAGGCGTAATCTCAGCATTGCTCTCGATGTCCAAGCGCTCCGGCGTCCCGACTCGAATGTCTAGGTAGCGAAGGAAGAATTGCGGATCTGCGTCGCTTAGCACTCTCTCGTTTGCCTTGACGATCTTTTTCAGGTCTACGTCTATAAAGTAGTTGAACGAGTCAATGTGTTGCTTCACCAAGCCCTTAACCTTCAGGAACATTGGTAATAACGTCCATTTATCCTCCGCTGTATTGATCGAGTCGGCCAAGTGCTTGCCCTTGTAATACGTCCTTAGCAATTCGTCAAAAGAGTCCCCTACGGGCTTTGTCGTTGCCTCAGAGTCGTCAACGTCATCAACTTTCACCCGAGTTGGCTTCAGCTTGGGTTGTGTACTTGCTGTACTCGCACTCGCACTCGCGCTAGATGCTACGGCAGCGGCGCTGGGGGCCCGCCTTGGTGGCATTTCGTAATTGAGTCTGAGCAGTATTAGACGTGAATGGCTTAGGCGAAGGTGTATCACGGATAGGATTTTGTGGGGAGGGCGGCGTTCGGTCGGCGAGAGTGTTGCTCATTGAAAGATTTAAGTTAATGAATAATTAGAGTCATGGTGGGGCGCTCGGCGTTTGGGTTAATGAGGCGGCTCTGTCAGGAGCTTTTTTTTTTGTTCAGATAGGGCAACTGCGGGTAGCCTCCTGCCCCTCCCCTTCCTTGTCGGAGCCGCTTGGGAATTTTTCTTATCAACACGTGATAAAAACACTGGAGGAAAATAGACAATAATTGCAGGCAAGACCAGCCAAAAGAAACCAACAGACCCCATAAATCTAGCATAGCTCTACCCATTCTACAAGTACTGTGTTCCCCCCTAGACTCCCAAAACAGAACTAATTTACACAAGGAGCCACGATGGTCCAAAGCACGAACAGCTACCCCGAGAGACCCGTAAAGATCAAGTACCCAAGGGTGAGCGGGTGAATATAGTTAGTGTGAACCTATCATATCAAAAATACATCTAGGAGGTAATGTCCCGATAGTGGAGGTTTGTTACGGCCCTAAAGACCCCTCTCCTACCCCAGAATTCACAGAAAAGCAGATGCCCGCAACCAGATCATCACAGAATCTCACTCGCACCCAAACTCCATTCCAATTTCTAAATCAGAATGCCGCAAAAAGCCGTAAAATCTATGATACAACTTCCGTCAGCCCTTTAATCCCCAAATTCCAAGACAAAAGCTCCTAAGAAGGATTAGTGTCTCCCAACACAGTATAAGATCAGTCCTCAGGACTTGCTGGATTTCATGAGCTGGTATTCGCAATTCTGTTAAACTGTCAAATTAAACCTACTTAGGCTGACGGACATAGTAGATTTTACGAGCTCTGCGGCACCAGAAAGAGAGGGAAATAAAACGGAAAATGCTCAAATAATTGATGTTTGGCTGGCTACGATGGGGGAACAGCTCCCCTGAATACATAGACGATGCACACTGTTCAGTAGGCTCTATCACAAGTAGCCACTCCACACACAGCCTTATATCCACTCACGTCAAACCCCACCGCCAGCCCTCACTTCCCAAACTCCATCAAAATACTCAAACCCCATCTTATCCCTGCAACAAATCCACCCCAACCCCCCTAAGTGCGTCCACTGCCCAAGTCGGATACTTACCTTTATCCCCACTATACCATTTAAAAAAGAACTCTCTTAGAAATGCCGGATACCTATCCTCAACGATAGCAATCCTAGCCTTGTTCATCAAGCTCAGCAAGAAGGCTACATTATGCATAGTAAGAAGGTGCGCTCCGACAGTCTCCTTGGCAGCCAGGTGGTGAATATAAGCTTTTGTGATACCAAGGCCTCTACCTGTGTAACCGTCATCCCCTCGGGGAGCAGAGGCATATGATGGGGGGTTAATAGTTGAGTTTAGGAGTGGGGGTGCAGGGGAGTCTAGGGGGCGGCAGACGGGACACTGGCACTCGGGGTCGACTGCCGTAAAGTCTTCCGCATAGAGGGCGTTGCGGAGGTTGAGGACTCCGGAGGAGGTTATAGCGTTTCCAAAACGCTGGGTATGTCAAGTTAGGTCACGAGCGAGGCCAGAGAGGGTGGGAATGTCTTACTGCAGTTCTTGTGCCCCAGACGCAATCAAACATATCTGCTCCAAGAGCTATGGATACGACGAGGTCTTCCGGATAACCCTATGCAGATCATAAGCCGAATTTCTCACCACACCAATAAGCCTCAGAAACTCAGGTCTTACCACACCCATGACATATCTCGGCTTTCCGTCAGGCAGAAGCGAGGTGCAAGTGTCAACCCTAACCCTAATATCAGCCTTCGAAAAGATCAACAAGGCAAGCCGGGCAACTCGTACACTTTACAATACTCATCCTTAGCCTCGCCCCCGGACAGACCTCCGATGGCGATCCCAGGAGTGTCCCTCTTGACCATCTCCTCGCAGCACTCCTTCCTCACTTCCAGGTCCAGCCCACCCTGAATGATGCAGAACAAGTTCTGCCTCTCCGCATAGCTATCCCCCTCGACACCACCGAATCCCTCCGTCCCGGCACGCGGGTCCACCCTCAGGTGCTCCTCCACGCATCTATCCAGCCACCGTATCGACCGATCCATGGCCTCCCTCATCCGCTTCTCGTCCGGAGAGGTGGTAACAATGACGTCGTCCAGCTGCATAATTATATCCGATCCGATAGAGTGCTGCAGGGAAATTGAATGTTCGGGAGTGAGCAGCATCGGGGTCCCGTCATGCGGGGATAAGAACTCGACGCCCTTTTCCGTAACAGTAGCTAATTGCAGTAAGGAAACCATTTGAAATCTTTATCCTCCATCCATCACTTCCATCAGCTACCAAATCCCGGAGAGCCTCCACCCCCTTTCAAAAGAAGATGCTTCAGTGAAAAAAAAATGAAACAGACCCACCGCTATCTACAATTTGGAGTTCCCCACCAGGCATCAGTTACTACACATAGAGAAGATAAAAGCCATTGAGACCGGTGAAAGAGAAAAAAACGCGATACCAATATAGCTTCAATTGGGCAGACACAAACTCACCCGTCAAGATATTGTGACTCCAAGACTGCAGCCTATGCGCACCCCCAATCTTATCCAGAACTATCTGTCCAGGCCTAAGCCCCAAATGATATGTATTATTCAAGCACAACCTACACCCCACGCTCTCCAATTGCTCCGGGGTTAGTCCCTTCAGCGTCCCTTGAGTCGCGACAGGCATGAATAGTGGGGTTTCCACCGGGCCGTGAGGAAGCCGCAAGACAGATGCTCGAGCCTTGGTAGTCTACTCATTCCCAGAAAAGAAAAAGAAAAGAAAAAAGCCTAGAGTTAATATAGCACTATACGGTACCCGGTTGCACGGGTGGAAAGAGAAAGTGTGTGGAAGAGGAACAAATACCGAACAGCGTGCAATAAGCTCATACTTGAGAGCCGATGGCATGGACTTCATTGTTGCCATGGAAGTCTTGAGCATACCGGGTGCTCGAGATCGACGGTACGGTGCCTTGCAGGTAGCAGGTAGCCCAGTAGAATGGAGGAGTAGGGGGAGGGGTGCAGGAATTGATGTGTTGCGTAAAGATTAACCGTCGCAGCGGGGCAGATTGCCAACGAAAGGGGCAGTGAGGCTTGCTAGGGCCTAACAGAGCCTCAGATTGTGCCTCGGATCATGGATCATCACTCTAAAATAAAGTTTGTTTAAAAATAGTGTTTTTCACTTGCTGATTCTTTGGTGCGCTTTTAGCCTAGGTAGTGGTATAGTGCCAGAAGCCGTAGAGGGGTTAACAGTCCCCCCACTTGGACTTTTTTAGATTGGTATCATAGAAGGCAGTCAGCTGGACTATTTTAAAGCTTAAGGCCACGATAGTCTCAACATTTGAAGGCAAGCCACTCTGTGGCCAGGGAGCTTACACACTTCCCCCTATCATTTCTAGCACCATTTGCACCTTACTGCGGAGATTCCTAATTTAACACAACATTGACGTAGCCGCACGAAACTTAAATTTCCCACACATGCTATTTCTAAAGAACTCCAGCTCGGGTCTTTTTTCACTGCCCTGTACAGTCATCAAGTTTGGGCTGTTTGGCAGTGTGTATGAGTGTACTAGTACACATTTGGAGAAAGTTTATCCTTCGCCCGTCTGCATGGTCCCTGTATGATACAAGAGACTACTAGTACAGCGCTGCGATCTTAGACATACACCGCACGAGCTGAACCGCACTCTCGAAATCAGACATACTAATTATTATTCGAAGACTATTCAGCCAAATAGTACTGGTACAGCCTATGGTAACTCTCAAACGTAAACTACAAAGATTAGCGTGCAACAATCTGCTGCCCCTTCTATCTATTCGTTCGTCTACGGCAGCAGGACGGGTAAACTCACCCCAGCAATCGAACTCTTAGGCAAATTTAACCAAAAGCTGAAAAACCCAGCATTCATTTCACATCCATTGCCATACAGTACCAATACCGTACCAATGTGGCCAGTGAGCAGCGAGCAATGATCGAGTGGCTAGCACATGGCCTGAAACACTTCTTATGACCCACCACCCGATGCCCGAGTATACCTGCGGTATGGTGGCCACACCATCATCTCGTATACCGGTGCCGCTACCGATACTGTAAACTCGTGAGCTTCAATGTCGCGGCGACAAAGCAGGGTTAGGGTGGAGTAGAAAAATAATCAGGCCGAAAAAGGCCACTGGCGACCTCCGAATAACCACTGACGGGTCGCCACTCTGGGGTCCAACCCATCCAGCGGGCAGAAGTCGGTGCGCTCGTGCCCCGAGCTAAGATCTGGTATTCCCGTTTGCCATTCCCACTGACCTATGGCAGCCATTTCAAAAAAGGGTGGCAATTCTGGGGCGGAAACACGAGTCTAGTAGTCATCGCGGTCACAAGGGAAGGTCTTAGCATCCACCCATCCATCCATCATCCATCTTATTCCTCCATCTGCCCATGAAGGTGAGGAGAAACAAATCAAGACGGTTTAAACTTCCAGATCAGAGTATGACAGGTGACTCTGGAAGTTACTGCACCATATCAACAGCCGAGGGCAAGAAATTCCCGCTGAGGTGATGGAGGGAGGGCAGAATTACGACATCCAGCAGGGAAAAAAATGGAGAGAAAGAGAAATCACGCACTTTCCTAGTGTGGGGTACCACAACCAAGCAGGTGGGGGGGTTAGCTTATCTGACCCCACGAGGAGATGATCTCTCTTTTCTCTTACCTACCCTAACGGCCCGCCCGTCACTCGGGTGACAGCCCTGTGATAAGTAGAGCGAAGGCCTTTCAATCCGCCGGAACTCTCCGCTCCACTCTGCGTGCGTCAAAGACCGCGGCTGGACCGACGGACGAGGTAAATTTTTAAAAAAAGTCTCGTGAGGGCTGACAATACCACACCACACTCGAGTACCGTATGATATCGGCGGTATCCAGCGGCCCTTCTAGAAGAAGATACAGTCAAACCACGCTTTCTCGTATGAAATGCTGTGAATTCAAAAAAAATTCACAGCAAAACTTGACCTGTTATCCCGGATCACTGACAGATTCTTTGGATTTTGGTCATCCGGGATAGCGAGGTGCGACTGTAAGTAGGTCTGTTCGAGGAAACGGCACGGTAACACTGTTGAAGTTGAGTACTTGTACCGGCAAAAACTGGAAGAATTGGGAATGACACTAAGGCGTCCGGAATACCGTCTAGATTAAGACCGAGAAGACGCAGCAAAAGATTCTCTTTCAGCTCCCAATTGAGAAAGGTAAAAGAGAAAAAAAGTAACAGCCCCTTCTAGGAAAGGCAACTCCAACGTCCTAGCGAGGTTCCTCATTAACGTTTCTGAGCAAGTATGGGCTTATCTTCATATGCGATCCCATAAGACCCGAGGGTAAAGTCGTGAGCAGCTGCTCTCATACCAGCACACGCCATTTGCGGCAACCTCCGCTTCCAACGATAATATTCCCCAAATTCCCGACAAGGTTCAGCCTCCCGAGCTTGTCCAGATCGGTAAGATTTGTAGGAACCCCCAGCTGCGTCTGAAGAAGATCCAATGATTCAATACCTCTATCATACAGGTACTTGCACCCATAATGTCGAAATGTGTTTTTCAAAAGGGCTGCAGCAAGTATTGCATGGCACCAAAATTTGGGCTTTTTCACTTGGATTCGGGCGGTGGACGACTTCACAAGCCACTCGGGCAGCCCCCCACCCGGACAGATGCCAATTGGTTGACCTTCTGTGATGAAACAGGCAGCCGGTCTCTTCAGTTGCAGCAGTTTGCTACAGGAAACTTTCCTGTTTCAAATTCAGTCGTCCAAATGGGGGGTGTCCGAGTGGCTTATGAAATCGTCTACGCAATAGCAACTCATTTCAAAAACGCTCCGATATTACGAGCAGGCGTAACAAACGAACAGGAGGACTGACGATCTCAACGAATTACGTCGCGAGCATTCTATGACGAACCAAATACGTTTCCTCTCCCTCCATCTCCCCGTGAGTTTGTGAGGGCTCAGCTGTCAGGTAGGGTATGAAATGCTTGACCTTGATAATCTAAAGATCTTGATATAAATAAAAGTATGATGGGCTGTGATGTTCGCTCTGTAGCCTGGGATTTCTATAACCGGTGGGGGCGGTGGCATGGTCCTCGTAAGTAGACGAGATAGGTCGGGGGGTGCAAGAGCGAGATACGAGCGCTGGTATCGAGATCGGGGAAGATCACAGCAAGCCTCCCCATCATACTGGTACCTATTATTCAACCTGTGGGAATTCAACGCAAATTCCATCATCAAAGAAATAGTTACACCCAATAACGCAGATCTTTTAACGTGTTGGGAGGTACTCGAGTATGTGCCATTCTGGTAGCGGAGATACTGACGCCGGCGCGGACAGGTAAGCCGGGTTGCAAGGTACAGTACCGTAAAATTCTCTTAAAGAATTTGATATGCTTACCACCACCTTATGTCGTCATACCTTGAAAAAAAAAAAGACGCCGAAATTCAATGGTAAAATGCTAGGATAAAAAGTTCAGCCGACGGCCGTTTTACACCAAACCCGAGCCCCCGGCTTACTAACCATTTCCTCGTCCCTAACGAATCAGGGGGATCCGCTGTACGGAGGTACAGCTCCTAAGTTTTGTATGTTCCACAGGAGGTAAGGGAAGAAAACCTCGCTTGTGAAACATACAAAACTTAGGAGCTGTACCTCCGTAGGCCAAATCAAGCCGAAAATCATGCAGAGAGCGGTTTTCAAAAAAAAAATTGAACAGATGGCTTATGAAATCGAGAAACCACTGATAATCTGCCTCAGAACAAAGGTGGCTGTCTACAACTTTGTAAGGCATCCCTGTACAAAATACCAAGCCACTTTCAGATCTTATGACACTATAGCATAAACTATCACAAGTTTTCAACTCACAGGCTTTGTACTTCCACTATTGTTCCCATGATTCTTGCAGCTTCTTGACATTTCTACACCCAGGTAATGCCGAGCTGCGAGTCTCTGAAAACGGTTGTTTTTGGTGTAAAGTAGCCAAAGGCCCGGGTTCTTTTGTCATCTTACTATGAAATCTGATACAAGCAGATGGAAAAAATTTTCCCAAACGTCTTTTTTGCCAAAGCCCCCTTCCTGCCCAAATGAAGACCCCCCCCCCTTCGACGTCAGCCTACAGATCCTCTCTCCTGTGTCTCTTTCTGCCCTACCGATCTGCGATATTTCCCAAAATAAAAAGATACCCCATAATCATCCCACACTTAGCCAACCAACTATCGCTACCACAGTACCACTTCCCACCGCCCATCGGCGAGTGAAGGAAAAGGTCTAGAAGTGCAATTCTAACCTCTGTTAGTCAAGTATAGACCGGTACGGCCCCCGTGCTAACTAAAGAGGGAATGGAGAGAAGTCTACAAAGTCTCATCCCTATCAAGTACCTGAGACGAACGGCCACGTACGGTACCCCTTTTGTTAGGACATCTCAAATTGCCAGATGTCCCCATACAACAGGATAGAATAAAAAAGAAAGAAAGTCGGCCCAGGATGGCATGGAGTACTCGAGTACGGTAGGCAGAAGCTGCGAAGCATCGGGAACGGGAACACGTTCTGGCACCTAACCTACCCATGGTCATCGAGAGTTGGGTTGGACCCCGGTAGAAGCTAGATTTGGTCGATTCTTGTCGTTGGGTGGGGGGGGCGGGGCGGCGTGAGAGCCACACATAAGGCTAATAATTCGACAAATTACCTTAAAAGTGCCTAGGAACCAACCTTGGCTAGAGGAAGCTACGATGCCAAGACTTGAGCTTGAAGGAGGTTCCCTGGGAGGATCTAGGAGCCTCTTCTCTCATCCTGCTACGAACCGTGGGCTCTCCACAAAAAAAGCAATGCAAAACAGCACTTGCCAGCAAGTGAATTCACCGACCCGTGACAGGGAAGCCCGGTACAGTACTCGTACCATGCCACTTTACTGTATCTCCCTAGGCATCGCAGCACACTAGAAAGTGCTCCTAGGAGCAAGATCGGGTCGATATCACAGATAGAGGTTCCTTTCATAACTCATCACACGAGGCATAATCTGCACTAGTCCTCCTCTTGAGATCACTAAAAGTGATATTCAAGTCTTAACAAAAGTAGCCTCATTCTTTCCTCTTTTCTACCTCCCCACCTCGCACTAACTCTAACTTAAGTAATTACTCTACTGGCACCTACGAACCCCGATCCGGGATCACGATTTCCAGCGTGGAATAGCTAGGCACCCTCCATTGCCCTTCCCAGCGGAACTGTGGCTCAAGTGTTTACTTACTCCCCTTCCCGGTGGGAAGCAAGCATGGGATCAGAAAGAAACAAAGCAAATACCGGTACTGTAATAAATAATAAAAAGGCATGGCATGGCATATGCCGCTTCTCCCTCCAGCCGCACATTTAGTATCCTCATGTCAAGGCAAACCCACGTTTTTTGCAGTGGGGTGCAGCACGGTAATCAGATAACTAATACATAAACGAAGCCTCCATGGGCAAAACGAAGAGAAACAGGGCGACTCACCGCGGGAGCACAGACAAGGTGATACAGACGTGCTGTTTTTGGTGTTGCTGCTGATGCCTAGATGCTCGGGACTTGAGGTGGACCTTATCACACATTGCACTTCGATGCAATACGGTAGCGGGGTTGTGTTGGGCACGAAGAGCAAAAGTCCCCGCAAACAATCCCTACAACCGCAACAGAGCGGGACCAAAGGATAGACGAAACAATGGATAATCCCGCTGGTGCACAAACACAAGCAAAGTGCGAGAACTTGACAGCGTGCAGCGCCGGGATTCTTCTTGTTTACCGGTATTAGAATTCATCGCGATCTAAAAGTGAGTTACAAGTCCCTTAGCGCGGTTACTATAGTTAATCTGTCGTACTAGGGGTAGGGGGGAAGTATTGGGACAAGCAGGGGTAGCAAAGGCCTGTGCATATACCTTAATAGGAGTGTGAAAGAATCAAAAGAGTAGGATAACTACTAATTCGAGTAACTCCACTACACCCTTGCATGTCCCAATATTTTTCCCCTCACCCGAGTACTGCACCAGCACCTGCAAACCGTCCCCGGTCCCTCCCTCCCTCGTGCCCTACCGTACCGTATTCAAAAAGAAACAAACCCCACGATTCCGACAGGACACAAGACACAACCGAACACGTCAATTCTTCGCTGTTCTTCGCTGTCCTATCAAGCAGGCAGCGGTCCGATACCCCAGAAACCCCCTTTCGAAAGCGTAGACCAGAGCCGGAGGGGAAACGAAGGTATGCACGGGCCTACCCCATACTTGCACCTGTCCCCCATCCTCCCCAAGAAAAATAAACGAGTGGTGCTACAATTTAGTTCAGCGAGCAAATAAGGCTTTCGCTAGATTGAATTTGTGCTCCCAGGGTTTTTGTTTGGTTTAGTTTGGTAGTGCGCATTCATTCGCTTTAGGTTCTCCCGGAGCAAGGTAAGGCGAGGGGAAGAAAACGATCACGAGCGCAATCGCACCGTACTATTGCACGGGGAGAACTTCGGACAGTGACCGTCCAATAAAGGAAGCTTTCGAGAAAGTTGCTTGAGGAGAAAAAGATGCCTGGTCGACAACCTTGGAAGTGGCCTTTGAAGGTCTTTTTTTTTTGCCTTGGTAGGTTATCTATTGTGCGAGGTCATATTTGGGTTCCTGTTCTATACGTAGTCCATCGCGGACCCGACACTCAACTGCAGAGATCGGTTCTCGTCTTTTTCATCATAATCGCTTGTAACGTACTGTGCAGTATGGTACTTGTTTTTCATTTACTACCTGTGCTATATACGATGAACCCCACGATCAAGCAGAGGTGATACTGGTAATTATGATAGGCACTAAATCCTACAATAGCAGCCAACCAACCAACCAACCAACCAACCAACCGCCCGCCAAGAAGCGCTGTGATCCTACCAACCAACGGATGCGCTGCGAACTGCACTCTCTGATGGATATGGTAGGTTATGCCATGCTGATGAAGTGAGCCCTGGCACAAGTGGTCTCAGTGAGTTAGGTGCATCCGCCACGACCTCGACCACGACCAATACGCCCAAGGCGTTTACACAGGCGGTGGTGAAAGGGAAAAAAACAAAACAGAAAACGTGACAAGGGATCCTAAAGCTCTGATTGGAGCGTTTCCTGTGGCTCAAGCCAATCGACCCCAGTGTTTCTAACCCGCCATGTTTTTTTTCCGATAGATAATCTTTTTCAATGATAACTCGCACAAGCACTTGTACCCTAGGCTATTACTGGTATAGTATTATCTCCACGGTTAACTCAAGTTACGTACAGCATACCAATTAAATTCTATCAAATTGTTTCCTTGCGCGACGCACCCGCACCGGCATTATCATGTCCGTCTATTCCATTCCACACCTGCCTTATTGGAATCGAGGGGCAATCAATCAATTTAATTCCAGCCCTGTCGCTACTGATCCTTTGCTCCCCTCTTTCGTTCGTTACACAGAGTACCCGTTGGGTTACTTGCTTACTTACTTACTGTAAGGGCTGTAAGCGTCGACCTTCTTCTCTTCTACCGTACCCGCAGGGTGTCGGTGCGCGGGCGGGGTTCCGTCAGCTAAGACGTGACCTTGTCCATCCGTCAAAAGGAATTTGTTATGATACCGTAATGGAAAGAGGTTGCGGTTGAAGAAGTTTGTTTCTGGTGAGTTACAGTTACCGCAATGGGTGCGGGGGAAGCGGGTGGGGTAGGTTTTAGTTTACGGTAGTATGGTTTGGTTTGGTTCGCGAGGTGGGGGGGGGGGGGAAACGTTTTGGTAATTAAAATATTTGCTTGCGTATTTGTTGTTTCGGTTCGTATCATAGATAGATATTTTGAGTCCTTGACCTGGAATTAGCTGTTCTTATTACTGTACCATACTTGTATTGAATACGGTATCGTATTGATACCCCCCGCGTTTCGCCGGAAAGCGTGGAGGGAAAGGAGGAAAACGAGTGAAAAAAGAGGATTGGGTTGGAAGTTTCGCTAGGTGTTACTCGTGAACTGGCCTGCGCAGAATGGGATGTGATATGTGTGTGGGTAAGGTATCGTGCTTTTTTTAATTCGGTCCACGCGCTTCCTTTCCAGCTTAACTTATTTCTTGGCTTTCTCACGACGATAGGTAGATGCTTTCATCGTCCAAACAACGGCTGGCAAGTATCGTGAATGACGATTTAGCGTGGGCCAAAGAAGAAGTGAGGAAAGAAGAAAAGAAAAAAGGGCAGAGTCACTGGGTGATGAAGAAGTTCTAACGGATCTAACGGATCTGGGCACCTGAGTCCAAGTTTGAATTCCACCAGCACTGTATTGGACTTCAATTGGCATTACGTGCAGGTGAAGTAAGTTGATTTCGTTGGAGCTTTCTCTTGTGTGCCCCATGCCCATGCTTAACTCACTTTCTCTCTCTTTTCCTCACTCTCGACGAGTATCTCACTTATCCCCTCTTGTCGATCGAGATGATGGGAGCAACGTCCATATGCTTGGTTCGGTGAGGGGCGAATATCGGAGGGCTTTTCGTCTCCCCTCCATCCAGGACCTTGGAGAAGTCTGCTGCTTGAGGGGTTACAGGAAAAAATAAGTACTCCCCTACCTGGCCGGTTCCACTCCCTGTGTGAGCTCATCAAATCATGGTTGGCTGAAAACCGATCATTTACGCTGCCATATAGTTGCAAGGACAAATGGCAAAATCCATCACGCAAGAAAGAAATATACGCTCGTTTTTCTCCATGTTCTTTTTTGCCTGCTCTTTTTCCTTTTGGAGCTGCACGAAATGGCTAGGGTTATAAACCCCTGTGTTGTTGAGGAGCGCAGGCTGGACTCTTCATCCGTGCGCCCAATGAAAGAAATGGGAGACTGCGAAAAGAAAAGGCCCAGAGGAACCTCAGCGCGTTTCCCACATTTTGCCGTCATCAACGGCAAAGAGAGAACACAGCCGCCGAGAAAATGGCACGGGGGTACAAGACTCAGGGTTAATATATGGGGTGTGTGAGTGAGGGTATAATAAGAGAAGGTAATAAAGTGCTGAAAGATGGAAAAAGAAAAGAAAAAAAGTGTGGATGAGTGGTGGGTGGTTAGTGGAAGGGGTCTCTCCTGAAAACACCGGGTGGGTAAGGTACTACCATCTACCGTACCAGCCATCCACAGCCAAATCCTGACCCCAATAACTCATCCATCATACAAATTTTCACCTACACCCCCTCTCGTGGCCACAAAAAAAATGCTCTGAAGCACGCATTTCATTCGTCCGACGTGGGAGTTAGTTCCTGTTCGAGTTCTTGCGGCCCCGCTTAGATCAGTTTGAGGCAAGGAATGAATAGGAAATGAGAAAAGGGTAAAAAAATGAGGAAGGGGGGAAGACGGACAAATAACCTCTGGCGACAAGGTGAGCCCAACAGAGCGAGCAACCTGCTAGCAACCAACCAAGCAAATCAACCACCACCTACCACACCTTTTTCTTTTTCCCCCCCCTCTCTGGTGCTTGTCGGTCGGTCTTCCCTTCTCACCAGGCGGCCAACCGCAGCGAGAAAGGCTCACCTCGCTCTCTCATCCAAAAATAAAGTGGTGCTTGCAAGTCCCTAATAAACAAGGACCCGCTCACCTTTCTTGCTCCCCTCCTCACTGTATGCCCGAATGATTGATTCCTGTTAATTCCCTTCGACCCATCTCTACCAACCGTCGGAAACAGTTCGGTGTAGTGTTATCACGACTCGAGCAGTGGCGTGTCAAAAAGAAATAGGGGGAAAAAGACGCATTCAATCATCTGTTAGGAAGGAAAAGAAAATTGGATTTCCATGACATCTAACCTGCGATAATATCGGTCACTTTCTCTCTGTCTTCCAATTTGTTTATTCGATTTTTATTTTATTTTTTTCGTCTGCAGTTTTTTAATTCCTGTTTTTTCCCGGTTATTTCCACCACTACCATTCCGGTTCACTTTCGTACGGAATTGTACACGCCACCCAGGTCGGTATATTATTCACAGATTCTGCAGTACTGCAGACTGCTTTCCTTCTTCACTTCTACGAATCTTTTCAATACCATCATCATCCCACCAAGATGAGTTTATCAGGTCCTTCACATTTTCAACACAGAGCATCAGACGATAGTGATAGTAGTATGGGCTCCCCCCGAGACAGCAGCGCATCACGAAGTACTGTACCGAGCTCAGTACCATCCTTAGAACAACATGGGTCAAAGACGGCTTCTCCTACAGAATCGGAGATCCTCGATTACCACCATACCCACGATCCCCGCGAATCAGTAAACACATACTGTAGCACGGTTGCTTCCTTTGAAGATTTGGTCGATGAAGACTACCTCTATCACATACCCCATCCATATGGATACCATCACAAGGCACCACCGCCACCACAGGCCGTGCCTTCGACTCCCTCAGAGTTTGGCGAACTCTTTCCATCAACTAGATGCCTTTCCATCCGACATGACGATTCGACGCTTGATGGGAACATGAACTTGAGGGTGGACACGAATGTGGCTGCGGTTGGTGACGCTGAGAAGAATGTTACACTTTTTCATCTTCGCATGTATGATTTGAAGACGCGCGACTTTTCCCTTCGACGGTATGGTCGGGATTGTGGACGTGAGGTGGCTCACATTAAGCGAAAAACTACCAAACCCGCACCCCAACGACCCAAACTTCAACGCTCCGTCAGTAAGGCCTTGCATAGCTTTCGAGGAAAGACGGAGGCCGAGCCAGTAATGAAGTTGAACCGTCAGGACAGTGGATATTCATCCTCAGGTTTTGACGATGAGGAGGAGGAAGAACCGAAATCCTCAAGCGAAGCCACCCAAAACACCAACATCTGCACATTAGAGTTTTCTAACTATGCCCATGTTGATTTGACCAGGCGTGGGGGAAAGGTCTCGAAAAAGTATGACTTTGAGTACTGGGGAAAAAGTTATTCATGGAAGAGGGTTGTTAAGCAAGTTGGGCCGCATGCTGGTGCCGAGGAAATTTCATATCAACTCACCAACAACGGCACCGGAAATGTTGTTGCGTGCATCATGCCCGATCCACTCTCAGCCGCCCAGGCGCAAGCCGAGGAGTCCAAAGGTGGACTTGTCCCTCCATGTTCATTCTGGTTGAGGGATTCTATTCAGGATCCCATTGTATCGTGTCTAGCTGATGTTGCCGAGTAAGTCTGATTCTGGTCATTCCATCATATCTTTTGAAAAAGAAGGAAAACAAGAAATCCGGGAAATGATGAGCATTTTTTATTCAAGTATCTAACATGATGTTCTTTAGCGTTATTATGGCTACTGGCTTGACCGCGCTCGTTGATGATTGCATCAAGCGCAGGTTCCACAAGAAAAAGACGGTCCAATTGGTATTACCTATGCCAATGATCAAGAATCCCATGAAGATGAATCTGGAATATGTTGGGCCAAAACGTCTCATCGACGAGGTCTTCAACCGAAGGCCCACTCTGTCGAGAAGTCAATCGACGCAGAGTAGTCAAAGTCCGCTTCCAGTTAGATCGAAGACTACCTGAGTCTGTCCACTGCCTTTCCCTCCAACTTGCCCCTCGGTCGGAAGAAAGTTTTCAATATATGAACAATAGCCGGCGTACATCTTTATGGGGGTGTTCTTCCTCTCTCTCGCTTCTCGAGTACATAATATTTTGTGCATACTATTATTCCATTTCGTTTTTTGGGAGGTCTGGCGTTCTTATTTTTCTTCGCTTTCTCGTCAGAGCAGAGCATCTTCTATCTGGCAAGAAGTGCTTAGGGTTCGTTGTTGGCTGGCTGGTTGGGTGTTTGGGTCATATCTCTCGCGTTATTATCTCTCCCTTCTATCTCTCTCGCTCCCCCCTTCCTCCCTCCTTCGCGGGGTGGGAAGGGATGAGGGTTGGGGGTGGATCAATCATCGGAACGGCGATGCGGTTTTTGACATTTTAGAGGATATCCTTGTTCTTCTTTCCAGTTCGTACTGATTCAACTAGCAAAGAAAGGTTATCCATTGTTTCGTTTCCTCTCTTCTCTACGAGTAATTGTTTTTTTTCTTCTTTTTTTCCCTCGTTTTGCTTGATTTCTATTCGGTATGGTATATTGTTTTTTTCGTTTGTCTTTCCTCCGTTGGTTAATTGGCTCCAGACTCGTCGTTAGCAAGAAAGAAAGAGGTACATGAGTGGTCATTACAGTACTGTTATTATCGAGGATGTTTCTTTCGAGGGGTTTTTTTTTCTCCTAGAGGAAAATACTTCTTCTGAGGAATAAAACTGCATGCGCGGTCGTTGCATTTTGGGGGGGTTTTTCTATTTTTGGGGGGCTTTTTGAGTATTGACGCCTTTTGTCTTTGTCTTGTTTTCGTTCAGGTTCACGCACGGATAGTGTATTTGTGTGTGTATGTATGTATGTATGTCACGTATGTGTGTATGTAGTTTATGGCTATTTATCCAGATACCAGAAAACCGGTTTCCACTCGTGAAGATTTGATAAGTATCGCTTCTCCCCCTTCTTTTTGGTTTAGTTGAGTTAATAGTTCTGCCACCAAGCTGCTTGTAGGTGTAAAAAGAGGGAAAAGAAAAGAAAAAGGCCTCCCAGACACACTCACAGACGCACACATGGTCTGCGCCCGTACTGCACGCGAGCACGTAAGTTATGCATCAAACCAACCCCCACGGAAAAAACTCGTCCTGCGCTGATTGCTGCCAGCGAACCGAATCAACGAGTGAGGGCAAATTTTCTGCCAGCGGAGCTCCATCAACCCTGGTCCCGTGCTGGAAACGGGCGAACTCCTGCTGTAGATAGCAGCAGCAGCTGCCACCACCACCTTCGCTCGGTCAAGTTGATTGTCAACTGTAACGCGCGGATGTCGGAGGCGAGTCGGAGGCGAAACTTTCTCTTTCTCCTCCTGCTCTGGGGAGTTCGTAATTTGGTACGGTAGGTTTGTAGGCTGTGTTTCGGCGGCCCCGGCTCCCTTCCTGCCTCGGTCGGAGAGTTTTTTTAACTTTAACTTGATTTTTTTCTCTTGATTTTTTTCTCCTTTCTTTTTTCTTTGCTCATGGCATTGGGGAATGTGTGGGCGGTGTTTTCTATTCTGCTCTGCTCCGCTCCGGTTGGGCTCCGCTTGCCAAGCGAGATGTGGGCACCGCCACGATTTGCTGCGTGTATGTGTGTGGATGCTATTATGGGATTATTAATTGGTTTGTTGAGTGAGTTGGTTGAGGTTGAAAGTTTACAACATCAAGCGGGATTGCGTATAGTGCTTTGCTTGCGGGGGGATGCGCTGAAGTTCGCTCGAGTACCCTACTGTACCAGAGGTTAGTGTGTGAGTACTGTGGTGTGGCTTACCGTCATCATGTTTGGTGAAGTGAGGTGAGCGAGGGTTGTTGAGTCATGTGTTGTGTAGGTAGCCTTTCCCTTCTTTCATTCCTTTCTCTCTTGCCTTGTGCTCGGAGGGTAGTCTGATCTGCGCATAATGTGTTTTGACTGAGTCCCTCATTCATTCATCCTTTGGGTGGGTGAGTATCACATCCAGCGGGAGGAGTGGGATGAGAACGAGCAACGACTGGCGCGCGCGAGAGAGAGAAGGACGAGTCTTTTATGATAGGAGGTTCTTTGCTTTTCAGGGCAACGTCTTTACTATGTTAGCCCTGGCCTCTTTGTGAACAAGTCATTGTTGTGTGCATAAGGAGAAAAAGAAAAGAAAGAAAAAACAATCCATTCTTTTGCTTATTGTGTTTGTAGAATAGAACGGAGAAGAATAGCGAGCCCTATCTTGGCGATGGTGATGATGATGATGATGATGATGCGCAGACCGGGTTTTTCGGCTGTGTGAGTTTTGTGCCTATGGTGCTTTGGATTAAATGTTTCGGAAGGGGTTTGATTGTGTGCATTTTCCCCGCCCAGCATATAGTACTAGTACAATACCTGCCGAAAGGATCGCTGACCAGTGAGTGATTCCTGCGGGGGTCATATCGGACTTGGCGGGAAAAGTAAGAAATGAAGCCTTGTTCTATGTGATAGGTTGGGGATTACGGTTTGTTATCAGAGTGGAGGTTTGCGAAGTGGTAATGGCATACCGTATGATGCCGTTATGCACTGTATGATGCCGTTATGCACTGTATGATACCGTGAACTTTTAAATTCTAACTTTTTTTTTGTTGAATTCGAGTTCATTTGACGATCGGCTGCCTTGCTTAAATTACTTTCTCGGACTTCTCGACGTTGGCTGCTTTGTTCAATGATCGTTCGTTCGTGGTGCTGTGCTGTGCTGCGCTACACTGTGCTTTGCGGTATAGCTCCCGTAGGGAGGAAATCGAGTACCGTAAGCTAACAGCGTGATACCAGTATCTGCAAAGTGCCTTGTAACATGTAGGGCAGCATGCTGGAGGATATTCCCTAGGGGTTAGATTGATTGACAGACTTGTACTGTACGCGGGCGGTGAGAAGAGACCGTTTTTTTTGATTTCCACGGGTCTGCGGTCTGCGTGGGTAACTTATTGCGCCTGTACTCGAGTGCTTGATCAATGTATTACTGTATCCTGTGCTGTGTCTCCGAGGCTTTATCGTCTTTCCCTACGATTATGAGCGGATGATGATTGTTCGTGTGTAAGTTATGTGAGTGCTCGATGGACGGGAAGCGCTCGGGTGTATGTGTTTCATGTAGTGACTCATGAACGGATAGTGGTTCGGAAAAACTGTTGGAAGTACGGGAGGGAGGTTGGAAGTTCTCAGTGCAAGAACCGGTACCGTACTTGTACACAGTATACTTTCTTGACAAAGGAGAAAGAGAGCTTTTTGGTGTGAGTCTTCTCGAGCCGCTACTTATTGTAGTGGGGGGTGTCTTGACTGGCAACTTTAAAATGGGTGAAAAGTACGGCTGTGCAGTACCGTACCGGTACGTTGTTGGTGTATTGGGAACTTCAAATCTCCCTAATGATGCTAGCACAGTATCACACGCTGGTATCGATAACGCAGGGTGCTAGGATACCGTGCTGAGTGCAAGCATACTACAAGTAAGTTAGAGCACTGCATTCCTATGCCAAACATCATAGATGCAGTTTCTGACTGCGGGTAGACGATGATCTAGGCCTTTCGTAAGAAAAAAAAAAGAAAAAAGGGAAAAAAAGGAGAAGAAAGCAATAACGTAGTGCTTTTTAATCTATTACCGGTATTTTAGTACTGGCGCCCCTATGAGTACTGTAGGCCTGACGGATTCACTCATCATGAGGCCTATAGCTGGGCTGTTTGGTTTGGTGGCCTTGTTCCTGGTTGACTCGCTTGTTACAGTATCGTACCGGTAGTCGACTCGCGCGGCCGAGTCGAAGCCAGACACATAAAGCGGCTACCCCCAGACGGAATGTTCGGCCTCAGCTCGGCCACGCGAGTATCGTAGTAGTCTACCGCATTAATTGGCGAGAACCGTCAGGCGCCAATACTTGCACTTGCATTATACGTTCAAATAAGGCCTTTCTCTTAGTTTTGTCTTGAAATTATGATAAAGCACCATAAGCTAACTATAGTTAATACCAAACTTTTCAGTGCTCTGATTTTAACGCAATTGTAAGTTTCACCTCCAACGCACAAGGTACAGCGAGAAGTTATGGAATAGTTATTCAAGGTTAACCAGCCAAATATATCCTTGCCTGTTCCCGTTAATAGGTTTCTACCTTTGTAAAAGTGTCTGCTAGCTCTCGCTAGTATTGCTATGGGGTCAAAAGGTTACCCGTCGATGATTGTACTCGAGTATCTTTATCTTGGCGTCCTCGAAGAAACCCCAAATCCCGTGCTACCGTGACCCAGCATCCGCGCCAAGACGCAACTGGTGGATCAGTGTGTCCAACAGCGCAACTACCGGTGGATAGCTTTCATCCTTCCCAACCACCTCCCTCTCTCCACTCGATTCGTGCATTCGACCAATCGGCGGCCAAATACCGGCTCGGGAGTCAGAATTCCTCCCTTTCTTTACGTTTTGTTTGTTCCTCCTCCAGTCTTGTCAGATTCTCAACTTTCTTCCCCACAAATTTTATCTGTTTGTGAGTCTATTTCGTTTTCTATTGAATCCCTTACCACATTGCTTCTTACAATCTGCTTACACAAAAAGCAGGTTTATAAGCCGAAAACCTGAGAATCAAGGAACCATTTGTGGTAAATACAGTAGCTTGCCTATAATCATGACGCCAAAGGCAGAGCGCACGTTCTCGGAACCCTGGAGTCCAGCCGTCAGAATGCCACTACCCGATTCCGACTCCGAAGATGAATGGGAGGAAGGAAGCTCTGACGCCGACCTCTTTGCGAACTCGAGCAACATCTACCCCTCTCCGGGCAGGACGGCGTCACCGCGTGGCGCACAGTCCACTTGTGCTGTGCGCGCTCATAACTTGGCCGAGAAGATCAACGCTTTAGATTTGAAAGCAAAGGAGTACTCTCTCGCCAGCAAACTCACTGCTACGGATAATAAGGCGAGCCAGGAGTTTACGCTAGTTTACCTCCAAGATTCTAGGTTTAATGCTCGCGAGGCCGCTAAGCTCGAGGATCGTTTTCAGGCAAAGGTGAGGAGAGTTTACGAAGCGAAGCGCCAGGACGATCTCAACAGGGCGAGGATTGAGAAGGAGCACCGGGAGAAGTTGGCAAGGGAAGCAGAAGAGGCTGCTCGAAAGGCCGAAGAAATTGCTAGGCGGCAGGAGATGGAAAGGCAAAGGCGCGAACAGGAAAAGAGGGAGCGGGAGCAAAAAGCCGCAGAGGCAGCTAGGGTGAGGGCAGAGAGGGTGAGGGCTGAAGAGGAGAGGAAACGTCAGGCGGATTTGGAGAGGGAAACAGCCCTCAAGAGACAGAAGGATGCCGAGGACGCGAGGGTCAAGACAGAGCGGGATGCCAGGGAACGAGCTGTTCGGGAAGCTGCTGCCGCTGTACACGCTGCTTCCCGTCCCGGTCCACGAATTTACGGTAGAAAATCTACGACTTACGAGGGAGTCGCAATGCAGAGGGTTATCGCGGCTTTACATCAATTGCGTCATTCCGTTCGCCAGGAGGAGGCATTCGCCAAAGCAAAGAAGTTGACTACTATCCGTCGCGGATTGCGCCCCAAGTTTGGTCAGTTGAATGGCGAGAGAACCCAAACTATCGAAGTTGTACGTATCCCCCCGTTCCATTGCATATATGTGAGTATAGAGGCTAACATGCATCGCGACTCAGCGTGACTTCCTTAAAAATGCCTTTGTCGAGCTTCGCAATGATCAAGATGGACCAATGATTTCAGCCAATGAGTTCTTCCTTAATCAGGATCCTTCCTGCGATATTCCGGTCCCTGTCGCTTTTGTGTGGACCGTCAATGAACTCGCTAAATTGCTTGTCATGCAAGTCATCAATGAGTGTGCTATGAAACCCGGCACTGCGGATCCGATCGGGGTTGCAGTCATCTCTGCGTTTGCAGATGAACGATTGCTCGTCAATGGCCATTCCTTTATCGACATTGTCATCGCTAGACTGCTGAAGAAAAATCCCCTCTTGATTGGCGAACTTGGCCCAGAAGCTACCGAAAGCGATCGCAAGAGGTTAGGTTGGATCCAAGAGGGAGACGGGACCTGGGAATCCGAGGAAAATCACGTCAACCGTATGGTGGGATTGACGGCTGGATATACTGCTATCGCTGGAAGGTGTGTTGCTCACTATGTTCTCCCTATTAGTGTAGGCGGTAGTTAACCTCACGGCTCCTTTCTACAGAAACTTTGGAAATTCAAAGTTGATAAACCCATATCCGATATTCAACCTTTGGCACGCTGTAGCCACCGTCCTTAACGCCCCCGCTGATAAGCTCACGAACACACACTACTTCGTTATGAAGACCTTTCTCGAAGTCGGTGCCAAAAAGCTCGTCGACGTCTATGGCCACCAGGCCAAGAAACTGGTCGAACTCGCCGTCGGCGATTGGGCACTAAGAGGAGAAACGCAGGGTTTCTCAGGTGCCGTCTCGGTCAAGGCGTTTGGAAAGTTCTTGAGGAACGAGGAGTGGTGGAAAAAGTCTTGAAAAAAAGTGATTTAAGGCCTCCATGAGGGAGTTTCTTTTTTTTCCCCTTCTCCTTTTTCTTATTTTAACGATGGATAGGTGTTTTAACATATCTTTGATGGCGACCATGACATGACGTGTTTGCTTTTCGGTTTTTCCCTATCCTTTCTCCTATCTTCTCGTTTGGGCTCGGGTTTGCGTTGTTTTTACCAGGTCAGATACATAGTATTACCATAATGTTCATTAGAGCTTTGAGTGTAGACTGGGGACTGCGGGATTATACGATGCATTTCTTTCGCTTTTCTTTAAAAAGTTTCCATGCTTTGTTAAAGTTCAAGCTGTTGCACCACCACCTGTATTTTTACAGTACAGCACAGTATATAATACGGGGTCAAAAAGATGACTTTATTGTACAATCATCGTATGGCACCTCATCCGACCTAGCTTGGTGGCGGCTCGAGATGCCAATCTATTATTATGTCAGATCACTTATGTCCCAGCTATGACACGGCATAGTCGAAATTTGTGCCTAATCCTACATCTTCATTAGAAGAGAAGGAAAAAGTAAGATCGTTGCGCTAGATGGAAGAGTTATTCTTCTCTAAACTTTGTATCCGCACGGTCATAGATATCATACCGTGGGTTATTAGATGGTTAGAGTTTATTTATTTTGAATTCACCCTTATATTCACTCGCGGCAGAGATGCAGTTGGAGATAGATGGATAGATTGAGCATGGCAATTTTTTCATTGATATTAAATTGTCGGTATAACCTATTCCTATACTTTAGTCTCCCGCTATGATAAATTAGCTTTTTTGCCTTCTTCGAACATAATTGAGTAGTGAGAGCGTGAATGGGGAGGGGGGATCAGATATAGCAGAGGAGCAACCTCGCCATTCGCAAGCTTTCCGCATGATAAAAGAGTACAAGTCTCTAGGCCTGGTGCCAGCGGTGTAACATCATTTTGGTGGGGAGGGCGAAGGAGGGAGGGGAGGAGTTGAAACGTACCGTTTTTTAATTTGGGGGTTGTGGGTATTGGTTGAGAGGGGATGAAGAAAGAAAGAAGAGAGGAAGGCTTGTTTTCGCTGTGGGATAATGCTGGCTTGGCAGGGAGTGGGTGGTTTTGATTTGGATTACCCTACCTTTAAGTGAATAATATTTTATTTTTCGTAAGTTTTACTGTAAAACAGCCCCACCACATACCGGTACTACTCTACCAAAATTTCACCATCTTCCCCAATGACAACTTCCCTCGGAACCCTCGTATTCTGCGCCCCATGCGGCAATCTCCTGGACCCGTCGATATCATCATCGAAGTTGACTTGCGAAATGTGTGGGCACGTAACCACCGGTACTACCCCCCCCTCCCCTCTACACTAAATACTGATCTTCTCTCAGACACCGGAACAAAAACTGTAACGACAACCTCGAATCCCCGCGCCTTCCCGTCCTCCCTGTGCCTGAAGAAGTCCGCGGTACAAACGCTCGCTGCGGAGGATCTGCAGACTGAGGCTGAGATTCAGCAGGCGTGTCCGGAGTGTGGGAACGAGAAGATGTGGTTTTATACGCTGCAGATTCGGAGCGCTGATGAGGGGGTGGGTTTGCCTTTCTTTTGGATTATGGGTGAGAGGGTGGGGCTAATGAGAGGGGGGCGGTGTACAGGCGACCGTGTTTTATCGGTGTGAGGCCTGTGGACATCGGTTTAATACCAATAATTAAGGAGGGGAAATGTCCTAGCTGGCGAAATGGAGTTT
>Ga0307507_10004036_pt1 | contig 26897 bp, 33 predicted proteins | sample 7_EM_MG_FD_207223 | JGI IMG/M metagenome (GOLD analysis project Ga0307507, IMG submission 207223) | Populus trichocarpa ectomycorrhiza microbial communities from riparian zone in the Pacific Northwest, United States - 7_EM | ecosystem: Host-associated > Plants > Roots > Unclassified | place...
GTAACATTAGTAAAGATTTCCGACGGCAGGGCTCTAAACGCGCATGGGTACTAGTTGCTCTCTTACCAATTCCTCAAAAGAACCCGAAGGACGGCGAGATTCATAGGTCTTGGCATGAAGTGATTGATCGTATTCTGAAGTTGATAGCAGCGCTGGATATAGCCGGCCCCACGTATGAGTGGGATTGTGCTGATGGCAAGGTCCACCGATGCTATCCGATCCTAGCAGCCTGGATTGCTAACTACCAAGAACATGTCATCCTGGCAAGAATAATCAACGGGCTTTGCCCAATTTGGGAGATTCCGCGGACTGAGATGGGGCACGAGCCGAGTAGTAGAGTTGGGGGGGTTAGAGACCGAGATCCAAAGTCCTATCAGCAATCGCTAGAACGAGGAAACACCGCGGATGAAGAGTACTTATCGTCCATTGGTCTGCGGGTGGAGAACTATCCTTTTCGGAGATTTCCTTCATGCAATGTGTACAGGCTCTGGCAACCTGACGCGCTTCACCTCCTGCATCTAGGAATTCTTAAGACGATGACAGACTGGTTGGTGGGATATCTGCGGCAGCGGAAGATTCTAGGCCGGTTCAATGACTGTTTTAAGTCGATTCCGCCATACCAGGGCTTTCAACCGTTTAAGCGAGGCTACTAAGAGCTCAGTTCATGGCAGGGGAAAGAGATTAGGACTATGATGCGATTCTTACTAGCTGTGCTAGGCCCAATATTGATCGATGGGGTCCCATCTAGCCAATCAGAGGATGAACAGGTCCTAGCATGTGTCAGATCCATCGTCGAATTTCTCTTGGTTTTTGGACAGCGCAACCACTCTGATTACACACTCGGTCTGCTGGATAACAGACTCTCAATATTCTACACGAGCAAGTCCGTGTTTCGTCCGCAAAGGAGCACCAAAGCAAGGACCAAGAACTTCGAGACAAAGTGGGCCGCGATGGAGGCGAAGGGTAGCGAAGCGTGATGGTCAAGGGCACGGATGAAGGCGGAGAAGGAAAAACTGGAGACTGTGATCTATCATTTCCAGTTTCCAAAATGCACATGCTGGGTCATGTCGCAAATAGCATCCGTGAAATGGGATCACCTGACAACTTCTCTACTGATATATATGGGAACTCCTGCACATAGGAAATGTCAAAGAAGCATACAGCGCTTCCAATGGAGTACAATATGAGGAGCAAATGCTCTGGTACAATGATAGACATACCGGGATTGCTTACATAGTTCAGACCTTAGAGTACCTTGCTTTAAGCAGAATTCATGATCATGATACCGCCAGGGTCCTCGGTATGCAGACTCGGAATGAGAGATTGCGCTCTACCAGGGTTGCGAGACACCAGGAGCGACGTCCGGAGATACTCCAGCACGCCTTTAGAGCCAGCAGCAGACCTTGCCAGAACCTAGCACCCGCGATTAGCCTTAAAATTCAGGTCCCGGAGCGGAAGCAGCGAGTAGATCAGGTAATTTAGCGGACTAGATTAGCAGGGAGGGCAAGAGGTATCAAGCAGCTCTCGCTAAGCGAGGCTACGGACCGGTTTTCTATTCCTGACCTGCCGGTACTTTTCCGCAAGTATGTTGAACAGCTCTGGGGGCAACGTGTGACGGAGAGGGTCCTCGGCCGGAGATAAACTTATGCGGAATCCACTTTGATTGAAGTTTACAAGTCAGTGGCCAACTACTTCCAGCCATTTCAAAGCCCGTTGGAGATCGAGAGGAGGCTGTTGGGATGTACCCAACAGGCATGAAAGAATGAGACGCTAAGCCACGATATTTGGGTCCGGGAAAGTCAAGACAGGGACAAGCATTTCTTCCAAGGGAGAAAGCCATGCAAACCGCTACTATACTTTTCGTTCAGCGTATCTAAGGCCATAATTCCGCAGACCACACAACGAAACAAATCCCAGGTGACAGAAACTCTGGAGCTGGTTATGCTAGTAGGAATGAAGGATGCGACGGAATCGGGCAAGCCCAACCTCTTCCATTGGTTTGTAGAGGTTGTGCTCAATGAACGGGATCGGTATGTCGCGGAAGTGGAACCAATTGAGGGGCCAGTCCATCTGCTGGAAGGGGAAAAAATGCGGGGAAAAAATAGCTGGATCGTGAATAGCCACATAGACCTAGAGACCTACTATTATGTGTATTAGTATCGGTGGTGTATGTAAAACTAAAAGCTTAGCGAGGGAAGGCAGAACTAGGCGAAACACTAGGAAAAGTAATAGGTAGAAGGATTCTGAAGGTAGGGACGAGGTCCACGTGAAATATAACACGGAGCAGAAAGTGAACGAGCACAGTAACTCCGGATCGGGATTTTAACGTATTCGTGTGATCTCGAAGACTACGCCACCCCTAGGAGCATCCAGGGCAGACCAGAAGCACGCGAGAAGCGAAAGTGTGACTCCAGGAACAAGGGCATGGTGGCTGGAGCAACTGGAGGGTTGCTGAGGCGCGTTGTGGCTGGATCCGAGGGTTGAGATCCAAGTCAGCATGAGACAGGAGGCTCATGATCCAAACAAGGAAGGAATGAGGTTACCGAGGTCCACAGCAACGAGGACCCGTGGGGTTGAGTGGCCGCCCCTGGGCGGACCAAAGGGCAACTGAGGGCGAATGGAGATGGACCAGGGGGATTCATGGGACACAAAAAGGCGGATCAGGGGGATTCAGGGGTGACAATGTGGTGGACCAGGAGGACCAGGTCCACGCAAGTAGAGAGCTAAGGGATAAAGGTCTGCACAAGCACGGACCGGAAGAGTAAATGCCTGCGCAAGCGCGGACCTGGAGGGTGAAGATCCATGCAAGCACGGACCGGAAGAGTGAAAGCCCGCGCAAGCGCGGACCTGGAGGCTAAAGGTCTGCACAAGCGCGGGCCGGGAGGATCAAGGTCTGGGCAAGAGAGAATCCGAGTGCAACGAAAGTGTAGAGGTCTACACGGGAGAGCAACCGGGGCGGACGAGCAGAAAGTAGGGGTCCACCAGAGATGAACAAGGGAATGTGGAAGCAAAGAATGATGGGCCAGTAATCCCACGGGGCGCCGATGGCAATCAGTATCTAGCTATTGGGGATCAGATTTGAAATACAATTTGCTCATGTTTGCTGGGAGACATAATAGTTGGCAGAGGAAAATCCATAGTAGTAATGATCACAAGATGGCTAGGGTCCAGTCCAACTCTCAGGAACCAATCTTGAGCACTCCTGCTAGGTAGAGAGCAGAGAATATAAGCCCTTTACCAGGGAAGGGTTTACCAATCTGGCCTCGTCCCCTAGGAACCGCAACTTCTTGATGTTAGATAACATAGATAGAATAGATTGGGCAGAGCCTCTTGGCCATGGTTGCACTGTGCTGCATCTTCTTTGCCCTTTTCAGTGATTTTTTTCTGTTGACTTATAGGTGTTCTTAATTTTGGCTTTCATTTGTACCGATTGGTTAAGGCAGAGGGGATTCATGGGGCTGGTTTGTGTCAGTTTGGGTCTTCTTTGCCTTTCAGGTAGGCTTCCTCTTGTTTTACAGGTTTTTCTGGTTTTGTTTTGCGCTCCTCTCTATATCTTTGTCAGAGTTTCGGGAGTCTGTTTTTGAGTAATACTGGTTCTTCTGTGACCCTTTAAATAGCTGTTATTTTCTTTCGCTGGGTTTCATCGGAGCTTCTTTGCCTCTACTTTGCTTTGCTTTCATCTGTTAATTCTTGTCTTAATCTAATCTCTACCGTTATAGGCTTCCCTATATCATTCCCACTTGTCTTATATTTAAATAATCTTAAAGGTCATTTATTTTTACAATTAGAGTTTGGCAGCAGAAAGAGTGAGCTTTTTTGAGGTGCTCAACATCCCGTTTATCCTTGTTCTGATAGTCAGATATATAAGTCAATCTTGTGATGAATGTTAGAATCCACTCCTCCTGGGGTGTTACTCGCAGCAGGTAACGAATAGGTTGCTGACGATCACGTCTCTCCGGCTGATAGCTACTGCAATAGCTCAGTCCTATGACTCTTATCTAGCAGTGTCGATCGCTAGTCTCGTGTAGGCCAGTCGTGTCTCAATTACAAAAGTGTGATGGATAAGATATCGTGTCTTGCAGATAAGGTGTATGAAAGAGCTTTGATGGTTGTGTGAAGAACCCGAATCCCAAGCCCCAAGTGTGCCCTTATAATGGTGTCCGTCTCTCAACTACAACCCTGCCTGACTCACAACCTACATCACCCAACTCATCATACATAATCAGTCATTGTGTGAAATCTCGCAGCTCACTCTTAACAAGTCAACTGATTGACATAACGAAATTAAACAAAACTGATAAATAAAGTCATGTGCCCTAACGGAGTCACATACATGAAACCCATGACTCATACTTATGAGTCATGTGCAAAATACATAAACCACATGACCACAAACGTGAGTGATGTCACTAAACAACCAATTCAATAAATTAAGTACACCCGATTGCGGCGTCATGTGAAAACCTATGAGTCAACTAATCTCATAAAGTGTCACAAACGGTGACTAAGCAAGGCAGACTCTCACATGACTAATAGTTATTAGTCATCGGTTTGTTATCTTTCACGCTATGAGATCAGTGGACTCATAGGTTTTCACATAACGACGCAATAGCGTGTGATTGGATTATTGTTATTGGTTAATGTTTGACATGACGCACGATTGTAGTTATGTGGTTTATGTATTGCACATATGACTCATAGTTATGAGTCATGGGTTTCACGCAAGTGACCCCGTCGGGGAACATGACTGGTTTTATGGGTTTTAATTGGTTGCGAGATAGGGCGCAGCTGACTCGGACGAGTCCAATGATGGATTTCACACTATGACTCACTATGAGTCATGAGTCGCATGACGTGAGAGTATGAGTCACGCAGGGTTAGGGTTGAGGGAAGAATCCCTATATACGGGCACCCTCGATGCATGGGATTTGGGTTCTTCACGCAACCATCTAAGTTCTTTCATACACCCTCCCTTCAATACAAAAATCTTTATCTATCACGCTTCGGGGAACCAAGACACGACTGCCTTATATGAGCCTAGCGATCGAAGTTGCTGGATAGGATTCAACGGACGTAGCTATCACAACAGCTATCGGGCAAAGAAGAAGTGATCCTTAGGAGACTATCGGTTACCCGCTGCAAGTATCACCCGGAGAGGAGCAGATTGTAACATTTGGTTGGGTCGACCAGCAGCGCCTAACAAACAGACAAAACGGAGACCAACGATGAAAACGACCTCGACCCCCTCGCGGCAAATCTTTACCTTTCATCACTAGGAGAAGGACTTGAAAGTGCCTTAACGGAATAGACGGCACCGAGCCCTACGACACCAGAGCCAGTATCACCAATGGGAAAAGAAGAAACAGAAGAACCAGGAAGGAGACGACGAAACACGATGGCAGCTACGGCAGAACCAGGAGGAGCTACATCCTCGGAAACAACACCGATCCTAAGCCTGGAACAGATGAGACAAATCTTCACATCCTCAAGTAGAGGGACAAGGAAACCCAAAGCCAATGAACCAGAGGTTTATCGAGGAGAACGATACAAACTAACAGGCTGGCTAGCCCAACTCTTAGTGTACTACAGGACAGTAGGATGGCAGAACAGCTACAATGAGGAAAAGATCCTCTATGCTACAAGCCTCCTAACGGATGACGCAGGAAACTGGATCACACCTTACGCAGAAGAACGAATCACACCAGCATGGGACAATTGGACAGGGTTCAAAGGAGAATTACAAAGACAATTTGGCCTAATCGACGCCAAGGGAGAAGCAAGGATCCGACTAAAAAAGATGAAACAGGGCAAACCATCAGTCACCAAATACTGGAACAAATTCCGCCTTGTGGCTAGCGAAGTCGAGTTGGACGACTCAACCGGAGGAGAACTGCTTCTAGGAGGAATGATCACATAATTGCAGAATGCATGGAGAGCCAGCAGTGAAGAATACGAGGACCTCGAAACACTAGCCCAATGGGCAATTAGGCTAGAGACCAAGTTGGCAACGGTCAGGCATATCCAAGAATCGCCATCAACAACAAATATCCAACGAGACACGATCACACCACGAAACTGGGAGGGGACATAGCAAACCTCACATAATGGCAATCAGGACTATGGCGGCCCGATGGAACTGGACGCGACTCGGAAACGCCCAAGGTTCAACATTGCGAGGGAAGAATTCCAAAGAAGGATATGAGAACAACTATACCTCAAGTGCGCACAACCCGGCCACTTAGCCAGGAGTTGCCTGAAAACTGATAGACCCAAACCATTTAATGCACAAGCTAGGAGCTGGCAACCGGCAAAGAAAATAATGCCCTGGCAAACCAGACCGAAGATTAGGGAAATCGAGGTCCAACAGGAACCCGAAGAGGCGGGAAACGACGACTGTCCCCAGTAAGAGATGGTCTGAGGGACAGGCCCGAACGAAAACCCATCATGATGGAAAACTACTACTGGCACTCAACTACACGGAAACACGCGAGAACGACAAATACCATATTATGGTCAAGATACACCTACACAGCGAAAAGGAGTCAGTCACCATCAATGCCATGATTGACTCAGGAGCAACAGAAGACTTCCTTGACCGAGAAGTCTGCAACAAACACGGGATCAAGATGATCAAAGCAAAAAACCCAAGAGAGATTTACCTCGCGGACGGAAAACCAAGCCCTATGGAACCTGTTCCCCATCTGACGAAAGTACCTATGGACATTAGTCGCCATAGGGAATTGGCGACCTTCCAAGTGGCAAATCTCCACAACCATGAGGTCATCCTCGCGATGCCATGGTTAAAACAACATAATCCAACAATCGATTGGAACGACGAAAAGAACACATTCAACAGCGAACGATGTACGACTTGGTGTCTCCAAAGTACACTCATTGCATATGCGGTACCTGAGGAAAAAGCCCAGGAAGAAAATCTCATTACCAGATTCTCCAAGATCCAGGCCAAGAGTGGCCCGACGGCCAATGACCAGAGAGTCTGAGTTAAGAAGCTATCCGCTGAGGCCAGAGTTCCTATGAAGGGAACAGCAAGAGCGGCAGGTGTCGACCTGTACGCAATTGAAGGAACCGACGTTCCTGCCAGAGGACAAGCAATTGTGGGGCCGGGGATCCCTATTGGATTACCTCACAACACATATGGACGAAGTGCACCACGAAGCAGTCTAGTAGGCAAACACCGACCCACGACAAATGCGGGTGTGGTAGACTCTGACTACAGAGGCGAAGTGAAGGTAGTCCTGGCCAACCTAGGAGACCAACCATCCCGAGTGGAAAAAGGAGACCGGATCGCACAACTCATCATCGAAACAATCAACAACAGGGAAGTACAAGAAGTAACCCAGCTGGACGACACCGAACGAGGGGATCCAGGGTTCGGGAGCTCCAACACCACCATGGACCAAGAGGTCAAGGGCCAGAGTGCCAAAACAACTATGGATATCAATGGGATATCGGCAAGAGCGTTCAGACAGTTCTACTGCAGAGGAGAAACAACAGGCATCCTAAGAGGGGATGAAATCCGAGACGAAATTCAGTGGAAGCTATCAACATTAGCACCGAACTGGCAATAAAACACAAAAAGAACAACGAAGACCAGGACATGAGGGAGACAGTCCCTCGCGAATACCATCACCTATTGGACGTGTTCGAAAAGGAGAAAAAACGACGGTACCACCCCATCGACCAGGCATCAATCTAGGAATCGACCTGGAAGAAGGCAAAACGGTACCCATAAAAAAGATTATACGACCTCAGTTAGGACCAACTGGAAGAACTCCATCAATACATCAAACAAAACGAGGACCGCGGATGGATTCGAAGGGTGAAGTCAGGAAGCGCTTCACCAATCATGTTCGTCAAGAAACAGGACAGCAAACTCAGACTATGCCCAGATTACCGAGCCCTGAACGAAGTCACCAAGAAGGATCAACATCCACTACCACTCATCAGTGAAGCCCTAGACAGACTAGGGGGAGCCAAATACTTCACTAAGCTGGATATCAAAGACGCCTACTATAACATTCGAATCAGAAAAGGGGACGAATGGAAGACGAGCTTTTCAACAAAGCTAGGGACTTACGAATACCTAGTCATGCCATGTGGGCTATGCAACGCACCAGCGGCGTTCCAACGATGGATCAACGAGGTCCTTAGGGAACACATCGACAGGTGTTGCATCGTCTACCTGGACGAGGTACAGATATATTCAAACACCCTACAATACCACCAAAAAGATGTCTGCAATATCCTCAAAGCGATAGGAAGATCGGGGATCAAGGTCAAATCATCAAAGTGCGAATTCCATCAAAGCGAAACAGAATACCTAGGGTTCATCATTGGAGAAGAGGCAGTCAAGACGGACCCAGTGAAAACACAAGCCATATGGGACTGGACAACGCCCAAGAAAATCAAGGAAATCCAATGCTTCCTTGAATTCTGCAACTTCTATCGACGATTCACTGGCATAGAAGGGTTCAGCACAACAGCCAGACAGCAATGCGCAAGAACAAAAAAGGAATGCATAGGCAATTGGGAATGGGGAGAAAAGGAACAAAGAGAATTCCACGAACTAAGGACAAAACTCACTACCGCACCAGTACTGGTCTATTTCGACCCCCTCGCACCAACCAAGATCGAACCAGACGCCTTAAAATATGTATGCTCAGGCATACTATCTCAGCAATGCCAGGACGGAAAACGGAGACCGGTGGCCAATCGATCCATGACGATATCAAACCCCGAATGCCATTACGACATACACAACAAGGAATTACTGGCTATAGTTCAGGCGTTCCACGAGTAGAAACGATACCCCAGAGGAAGCCGGAAGCGAGTACGGGTCCTCACCGATCACAAGAACTTAGTAACCTTTATGACAACAAAGGAACGAAGTAAACGACAAGCAAGATGGATGCAAGAACTAAGTCAATACAACTTCATAATCGAATACCGACCAGGAAAAGAGGGAGGAAAACCAGATGCCCTCACAAGACGAGATGGAGACCTACCTACGGCAGGGGACAAGAGGCTGACTCGAAATGTGGGAATATTGGTACCAAAAGAACCATACTGGGATATTCCAGACACTGAAGATATCGAGCTCGACGTATTGGAAAAAACCGAATTCCAAGACAAAGACGAGGGAGAAATGCAGAAAGCAAGGAACGTCGACGATGAGATCCAAAACATCAAGAGAAATTTGAACGAAGGAGGAAAAGAAATGAAAGGGATAGCCCTAGGACTGTGCCAATGGAAGGACGGCCTCTTATGGTACCAACGAAAGATTTGGATACCAAGCAATGAAGAAATACGGACCACTCTGATAGCTAGACACCCCGAACCCCCACAAGGAGGACACGGCGGAACGGCAAAAACTACCGAAGTCATCAGCAGATGATAATATTGGCCCAAGAGAAGAGAAGATATCAAACGATTCATAAAAAATTGCGACATATGTCCAAGGACCAAAGTGGTCCGACATGCATTCTATGGATTGCTAGAGTCAAACGAGGCCCCCGATCGACCATCGAAATCAATAGCGATGGATTCCATTACGGACCTGCCAAAATCGGACGGATATGACACCATACCGGTGGTCATCGATCGGCTGACCAAAATGAGCCAATTTATTCCATTCTCAAAGGAACTCGACGCACAGCAGTTCACAAATCTCATCATGAAAGAGATAGTCAGCCTGCACAGATTACCACACGATATCATCACCGCCAGGGGGACACTATTCACCTCCGACCTATGGAAGGAAACCACAGGGAAATTAGGAATCGAACGAAGACTCAGCCCGGCTTTCCATCGACAAACAGACGGACAAACCGAACGGACCAATGCCCTATTGGAACAATCCCTGCCGGCAAACATCAACTACCAACAAGACGATTGGGGTGGGTACCTCGCGATGGCAGAATTTGCATAAAGCAACGGATATCAGGACACCATCAAGAACACGCCATTCTTTGCAAATTACGGAATTAACCCTGAATACGAGATGATCGGTCATCTAATTCAAGGAAAACAAACGAAACCAGAAGAAAGGACAGAGTTGCATCAGTCCTTAAGAAACGAGATGGTGGCCGCGCAATTACGGCAAAAGGAATACTATGATCTACACAGAAAACCCGATCTGAACCTAGATTCAGGAGATATGGTGTGGTTGCTGCCACGCAACATGAAGACCACGAGACCATCGAAGAAACTGGACTACCAGCAAATCAGACCATTCAAAATCTTGGCGAATATTGGAATGGGCGCATATGAGCTGGCCTTACCACCCGGCATGGCCATAAACAAGACATTTAATATCGCTCTCCAGGAACCTTACCAAGACAACCGATTCCCCTCACAGATCAAAGAACCCCCTCCTCATGTTCAAATAGAAGGCGAAGACGAATACAAACTCGACAAGATCATCGACTCTTGACTCAAGTACAACAAGCTCCAATAACGAGCTAAGTGGAAAGGCTACTCACCAGAACAAGATCAAGTCTGGTACCTGGCAGAAAACTTGAACCATGCAGAACACACAGTCCAACGATTCCACCGGCGCTATCCAAGAAAGCCCGGAGTGGATACACGTCATGATAAACAGATGGTCCTCCGGACCTCCCCTGTCGTCAAACAAGAACGACACACACACACACCAGAGAGCGACGCCGAGCGCGTCCCCCGCAACGCTACCCCCACTTCCCCAGAGTACTCGGGCTCCCCAAAAAGAGAGATGGCACACACCTGCAGGAACTGGACGGACTGCACGGACGATGGATGCCAAATCCATCTAGGCGAGAAACAAGGGTCAGGCTGGTACCCACAATTCACCAGGAGATCGAGAAAGCCAAGTGTCGCCAACGACCACAACTGGCGAGAGGAGATGGAAGCGAACCCATGAGAAGACTGGACCCAACAACAACAACCTCGTTAGCGAAGGGCCAGAAGGGCCCACGCAGAACTCACGAGCTGGGAGCACTATTTTAACAACAACTGCAAGGAATACCGGTGGGAAAAGGTGGAGGTGGGGTACTACCCCAGACAAGTAGGAGGCAAAGGGGAACTGGCAAAGAATGACAGGAGTGAAGACAGGAAGAGAAAAGCCGTGAGGACACGGCGGGAGGGAGAACGCAGCGAACAAACAATGAAAACCCTAGAACGGCAAATATTGTACCTCCGAAGCCAACTGGACCGAGCCGCCCAAATCATTGTGGCAAAAGTCAACGACCTTGAACGACTCGATAAGGCAAAGGAAAAACTCCAGCAAGCGTATAATCGAGCCAAACAGAGGATGCCCCAAATCGGGGGAATACTGTGGAAGGAAGGAGTTTAACATCGTGGAACCAATGCAAGAGGGCGAAGGGAGCTAATGTCACAAACGGTGACTAAGCAAGGCTGACTTTCACATGACTAATAGTTATTAGTCATCAGTTTATTATCTTTCACCCTATGAGCTCAGTTGAATCATAGGTTTTCACATGATGCCGCAATAGCGTGTCATTAGATAATTGTTATTGATTGATGTTTGACATGACGCACGATTGTAGTTATGTGGTTTATGTATTTCGCACATGACTCATAGTTATGAGTCATGGGTTTCACGCATGTGACCCCGTCGGGGCACATGACTGGTTTCATGGGTTTTGATTGATTGTGAGAGAGGGGGCAGCTGACTCGGACCAGTCAGCTGATGGATTTCACCCTATGACTAACTATGAGTCATGAGTCGCGTGACGCGAGAGTATGAGTCACGCAGGGTTAGGGTTGAGGGAAGAACCCCTATATAAGGGCACCCTCGAGTCATGGGATTTGGGATCTTCACGCAACTATCTAAGTTCTTTCATACACTATAGTTTCAATACAAAAATCTTTATCTATCACGCTTCTGGGAACCAAGACACGACTGTCTTATATGCGCCTAGCGATTGAAGTTCCTAGATAGGAGTCAAGGGACTTAGCTATCGCAACAGCTATCGGGCAAAGAAGTAGTGATCGTTAGGAGACTATCGGTTACCCCCTGCAAGTATCACCCGGAGAGGAGAGGATTGTAAAAATACTGTCCTGATCCACCCGATTATTTCTCCGCCCCAGACTTCTCCCGTCCTGTCCTCTGTCCGTATTTGGCGTTCTCCCAGGCCGGTCATCTTGTCAGGCCGCTTATCACCTCTTTCAATACTGGTGTTATTTCTCTCACCTTTGGAGCTGGCACGTGTGAAAGCTACATCATCGATAAAGTTTCCAGTCCGCCAGCAATGTCGTGAATAGCACAATATGGCTGCTCTGAGACAAATAAATGGACCATGGATCTTTTATAGGAACCCCTCATCCATCCTGTCTTTCTTTCTAGACTTAGAGTATTACTCTGCGTATATTGGGACCGGGATCTGTGGCGCTACGAATCTAACGGAAATTGCCTCTCTGACAAATTAGATGGATTTAGTATTACTACATTTCAAAATAATCAGGGCACATGTTGAAACACTACTGTATAGTTCCTTGTTGGGCAAGTGAACCTACCTCCTCCAGCAGGGATTCCGCCCTTCGTCTGCAGGCCGCAGGATCATCAATATCACGCTTATACAGTTCCGTTATAGCCTTCTTCACTGTATGCAGATACTGAGATCTGCACGAAATGTCCTTTGACCGGATCTTCAAACTAGTGGCTGCCGGCCATTCTATTTAGTTTGGGGATAAGATCTAGGTTATCAATTAAGGGTAACTCGTCTGGTTATTTGAGTGTGGGGTATTATTGGCAAAGTTGGGAATAGGCAATTACCTCTGGGCATCGTTCCAGCCTATGGACCTTTTCGGGCAGGGTAATTGGGTCCGGAAACAGATTCACAAACCTCGTCCCGTCACACATCAGTGCTGACGCTCTGGCCAGCATCCTACACGCAGGCCCTATGGCCATAGTCTCTCTGCTGCTGGGCCGCTCTCCACCTCTACTCTCCAATTCTGGCACTTTTGGCTCTGAGTGGCTTGGGTAATGGCCTGTGTTGCAATTGAATTCAAGACTGCAGGCGAAAAGGATAGAGCTGGAGATGCCAGTGGTAACCCATTTTGGCTAATATGTAGTGGGGCAGGGGCTCTCTGTCCGGAGTAACCAAGCCGGCTAGAACTCCAGGTATTCTCAGGCATGATTGTTAGTATCGAACCTTCCGAGTTAAGGACCTCATCCCCAATCGGCCTTTGTGCCAGCCCCCAATCCGTGAATAGATCTTCATCATCTCCATGCTGTGCCAACTCGTGCTCCTCCTTGCTCTCCGGGATCTCCTTACTCTCCTTACTCTCCTGGCTCTCCTGGCTCTGTCCCTGAAATTCTCAATCAGCGGAGTCGATACTATCATCCGCTGGTTCCAGGCCGTGCTCCCCGTTGTCCAGAACAGGCTCCCAGTTGTCCAGAACAGGTGCTGGTATCACGAGTCGGGATGAAGCTAGTCCCAGCAGGACACTCCCTCTCCTACTTACAGTAGACCCAACTGTAACTGACTCAAGAGTGGGTAGTATTGTACTTAAGCTGTCCCTGGATTGAGATCTGGGGGTACGCTTGCTGTGGACCTCCCTTTGTCTTTACATCTCCTGCCTCGACAGACACGTTCAGTCCGCCGTAAGCCGCCTCTGGTGTTGTGACATTGAGTGCGGGCCAATTGTAATAGAATAGAATTATAGTGAATAGAGTGGGTAGATAGATGGTGTTAGGAAACGTGTATTGGTGGGTAGTCAAGGGGGCATTATGGGGTTCGAATCTAGAAGATAGGAATTGTGCGAGGAGCTTTGAGTGCTCGGGACGTTCACAGCTTGTCACTCGATTTCATACTCGACGGTATTGGCATAAACCAGCGCGGCAGAATTGCGCCTCGAGACCTGATCTAGGAATTACACCCGAGGCGTCCAGCTTCAAATTACCCAGGCAAATGTTTTGCTGAATCATAATCCGTGCGTTAAGAATTGCAAGTTAATGAAGCAGATGAAGAGGTTTATTGGATGCAGGGACTAATGTATTTCAAGTAGGTTTGTCAAGTGGACCATAACCAATGTGGCTAGGGCTAGGGTTCGGAGCACAAAGCACTCACGTCAGAAAGTACAAGCTGCCGCTAAGGCTCAACTAATCGGTTCTAAGGTGAAAGCTAGAATGGGAAAAGTAATGAAGGGGGAATCCCAAACGAAAAAGAGCGGGAAGAATGGTTCCCCCGAACCCGATGAGCAAGGTGTAGAACTAGATGAAACATATCCCGAACGAAAAAAGGGGGAAAAAAACAAGTTTAAACACAGCAAAATGTACAAGGCAGTATTGGTCCACCAAGGGGGGTTATGGTCCCGCTGGTTCTCCTGGTCGACTCTGATCCACCGTGGTCTACATTGTTGGTAAAATTTCAAATGGTCTGGATGAGAATGAATCGGAGTGGACCAGGTGGACCACAGGGACAACAACCCCCCTTGGTGGACCAGAAGCATGGAGGACCACCTTGGACCACTCTCCGACATTTTCCTGCTGAACCGCGAAAATACCAACAGCAAACCTGCAAAGCCAGAAAAGACCCCCACAGACCAAAAAGAGCTAGTGCCTAACACGACAAGAATGGTCTTCAAAAGACCCAAACAAAATGCAAGCTCCTCTTTTGTCACAGTAGGATCCGTGGATGATGGCAATTCTAAATTTACCACACTGAGTCAAGGCAAAGAGACCCAGCGGTAGCGGGCTAATCTAAATCAGTAATGGTCAGGAACGAGCGAACACAACACTCAGAACTCTAGGAGCGAAAATGAAAAACCCTGAGAGGGAAGGTGCAGGATCTGGACTGGCCTAGCATCTATAATCATACAGTAAACTACACTTTTTGCGGCTTCACGTTAGCCACATTGGGTCGAGACAGGTTGGCTTTGTTGACGGAAACTAGTCTGCCGAAACGAACCAGAGCGGACTCCCAAGGTCGGTTCCTGTTGACAAAGGAGTAGGCCCTGCTACCAATATAGCAGATGAAAGACCTGGTAGTTGTAACCGTAACTTACCAGGTGTAAAGTATCCACTTCAGCTGGGTCGGGAGCTGGTGGACAAGCCTAATTTCCTGTCCGACATCTGCGGCTGCAATATCAACCAGCCCATCGTCGGGGCCGAGATTAGAGTGGGAATGGCTTCTGCCGGACGTACCAACCCGTGTCGCCGAGGTGTAGGACGGCTGCTGCCCGCCCAAGGCTAGCATCAAAAAATGCGCACCTGATATCTTCAGCTAGGGCTGCTCAAAGGCCGCTGAGGATAGATCGTGACTCGGATTGGGAGCCAATTGAGGAGGACTATTTGGTGGACCAGCCCTGGTGGTAGGTTGCCGACCCCAATTAACCTTCCCATGGAGTCTATCCAGTTCACCATCAATACCACTGTCGAATATTGGCACGCCGCAGACTACCCTCCTCAGAGGTTGTGCCATATCAGCCGGACAGTTTGGTTTGTCAGACTCCCCAATAGATGCTAGGTCACGTTTGCCACTACTATTTACTGCTGTCCGGGTAGATAACCAGAATACTTTCTTTAAGTCACTCTCCCTTCCTATTTGTTGGCCATACGTGAAGGCACAAAGGACCAAGTCAGTACGAGGTGCAGAAGATTGCTCAATAGGATATGGTGTAAAACTAGAATCCAAGGCTCGCGCTACCTTTAGTGGATGAACTGCAGTTTGCGTCTAGCTCCGGTTGATCAACATCCAACAGACCTCTGCCCACCCGGTGTCGAGCCTTGCGCATGCCGCTCCTGGTTTTTGTTGTACTCAACCGGTGATTGTCCTTGTGGCTGCAGCGGACGACTCAGGCTCGTGCCCTTCTGAGTCCGACTCATCACTACGAACAGACGGATTGGGAGATTAGCCCCTATTATCACAAAGGCCAGAATTGATGGCGGCTGGGGGGTGAACTGCCCTCTTCTCCACGGGTACAATGGCTACGGCAGAGCCACTCCACTCGTTTGCTTGGCGAATTCATTGACCACCACAGGTGGACATGCCTGCTGTTTCCGATTGAGATCATTTCAACCACAAGCAGTGGCTCCTCAGGATCTTCAAGCCGCATGCCTGTATCATGTCTGGTTCTACCAACCAGCAGACTATATCCGTCTCCCTGTGCAAGAACCCTGTCCATCCAAACGAACAGGTTCCGCATGGGGGATTCGCTCATCTCCTTCCAGTAAACCTGTCCATAGGTTTACCTTTATATCTTGTCCAGCCCGGCAGGGAGAGGGCTGCCTGGGATGACCAGGGATGGTCGATCTATCCAGAGACGGACGGAGTGCGGGCCGATGCGACCTGCAACAGCCTTCTTAGTATATACTCTGTTCATTCAATGCAGATGGTTTGAGATAACTGACCATCATTTCCAACGGCCACTGTGGCCGCAAAAGGGTCTGCAACAGGGGAAACAGCAGGAACTGGTTGTGCTGCCAACAATGGTGCTAAGCAGGGCTTATGGCTTTTTGCTATGTCCTTTTGCAAAAAATCACGGCATTTAGTAAAACATTCACCCCAGCCTCTATCTGTCTGAGTTGATCGATGGAAGGATGTGATTGTGATACGGAAAAGGAGCATGAAGAGAGCATGGAAGGGGGTCAAGGAAGGCTTATATAGGCCACTAGGGTTCACACGATCCTACTCTGTTCAAACCTGAATAATCATATCTTCAATTGTGAAAAGTCACGTGATCAATGCACAGAGGCCAGAAGCTACAGACAAGGCTTTATGCGGCAAGAGAGCTGCAGAAAACCCGCAGCTTCAGAGCCAAGACCTTGCTAGACTTGTCTATACCTGCCCTGTGACAAGCTGGGTAATGACAGCTTGAAACGTGGGGACCCGTCTGTTATCATACTAAACAAACTTCAAGTTTCCCCTGATCCCACCCTGGAAAGAAATCTCCCATTGGCTTTGAAAGAGTAAATCAGCGGCAGTCCACCTCCACCGATTAGCTAAGCCAGACCAGGTGAAAGAGAAATACGACACAAGCACAATGACCTCAAACACGACAAAGTGCTCTGATTGGAGCCGACGCTATTAACAGGAGGCTGCATATGAAAAGCACCTTCAGACAATACATCTTGATATCCTTCTATCCCTCGATTTGAATGTGGACCTGATCTCACCAGGGCCGCCTGCCTTTGTATGCGATGAAAACATCAATCAGAGAGACTTAGAGTATGTATCCGATCACAGGCTGGAGATCGCAGATTGCCGTAGTACAGCAAGTAGTCAGATAGATGATAATATGCAGAATGATTCGGAGGTGGAGGAAACTTCCCACCCGCCAGTCAGCGTACATCCATCCAGTCAAGAAACTATTTTTGATGGTGGCAGAGCACTCTGCGATGTTGCTGGCTATATGGATCTGAATAGGGCCAGAATAGATGACCCCTGGAACTCTTTCTCGTCCGAAGAAGAGTTTAATTGGGCAAGCTGGCTAGTCCGGAGCAAGCGAGGCAAGTCGCTGATCAACGTGTACTTTGCTGAAGGTTCGAGTGGCACAAAGAGCAAATCATTGCGTTCTGTCTATACAATGGGACAATACATGGACCGTGACGTCCGGGACCCCTCTATAAGTACCTGGTGTGGACGGAAGCCATTGTAGAGGATGGTCGATATGCAGCAACTTTCTCGTATAGCAAGAGTATCGACTGTGGCCGATACTTGATCCACAATGTCGCCTATAGATCAAATCTGGTGTGCACACCTATTGGGGCATATGATTCAAGTGGGGAGGGATTATGCTCCAAGATGCATACGGCGCACTGGTCGTGGGTTACACAGGTATGACAAAGGTTCAGACAAGTTCCAAGTGGTGGGTGTTTCAAGTACTAATAGTCCATGATATTCTTGGTAGAAATCGCTGCACGGGGGTCAAGGGTGGTACCCATTATTAGATTGTCAGACCAGACGCAACTTACCAATTTTTTGGGAGATGAGAAAGCCTCACCTGTATACGTCACGATCGGCAATATCCTTTCACGGACAAGGCACAGCCCTGTCAGGATGGCAATCATGCTTCTGGCATTGCTTCCGATGCCGCCAAAGTTTACTGGTGGATCATCCCACACCTACAAAGCTCAGCGGCAGGTGAATACGGATGTCCTGCGAAGTGTCGTCGATCTTGTCTTTGCGCCATTACACCAGCTTGTCCCACAATGAATGGTAATAGATTGTGCAGACGGCAATACACCCCTTTATTTTCCCATCTTGTCACTCTGGATTGCGACTCAGGCTGAACATGCTGCTTGGCACGGAAGAGACATCAGGTTGTACCCAAAGAGTGAGGTTCCGTGCAAGGACCTTCGTGGGAATCCGCTGAAGAGGAATGAGACACGCGACTACATCCTATATAGAAATAAAGCCTTGACGCTTGAGCCGGCAGAAGTGACCCATATTGCAGAATACATAGAGCACATGGGCGTGAAAATAGGAAAGAATATATTAGCCAGACTCGTGCGAGTAAACCCTGCTGACATACAGAAGGCAGACCTCTTACACAAGATTCACCTCAGCCTATTCAAACATATGATGCAATGAGTGCAAGGGTTCCTGGGAAAGGATTAAGGGCAGCAGGCATTCGACATTGCCTGGAGAGACATTCGGCCTTATCGCACACTCAGCGTACCAAAAAAGGCCTATCGTCAAGTTACACACTGGTAGGCGCAACCTCGGCCACTGTATTTCGGCTCTATTGGCGTCCAAATTGGGGAATCCAGACAGTTCTCAGTATCACGATTTCAAGGGGGCTTTGAAGTGTGTTAGCGCGCGAGTTGACTTCTCTCCCATGGCCCAATACTAGTGTCATACACCAGATACCCTTGTCTAGATAGAAAGATATCTCCAAACATTTAACCAGACCAAGAACATTTTTCTTGAGTTCTGTACCTCGAAGGCGAGGTATGCAAAAGCAAATGGGGAGGATCGGAATCTATGTCAATTAATGGGGAATCAACGGGGGTAATGAGGGCCGCTACACCTTTACCATCATGCACCGTCGTCAGGTGGATCAAGAGACACTTGACTGGGCCAATCAGCGGGAAGATTTGATTGCAAGCAAGAATCACTGCAACTTCATCGAGAGGCACTACATGAGTCATGTTGCCTACCATGTACGGCATTTTGGGTCTATATCAAGGTATTCTACCAATATCGGCCGGCTGTCACATAAGGGGATATTAAAGACGGTTACTGGGAGTCAAACAAGAATGAAGCCGCACAACAGATCATGTCGCAATATGGCCGCCAGAACGCTCTAGGAATGTGCTTGCACACTATACAGGCACTTTGGAAAAAGTGTGTGATCGTGGTAGGACATAGCGGGATGGACATGGCGACTGGTTCAAGCCGCAGTGCACCTCACCGAATACTCAAAAGCCGGAAGAACATTGGCACAGTCCCAGAGCTATGCCCAGCCCATGAGATCGAGTATTGCGACATGATGGAGGAGATGCTATGTTTTATCAAGCAGACTGCAGCGGATGACCTGGGGCTACCAGCTGACCGTACCGAACTTGCAGTATGTACCGTAGAGCGATTGCCCAAGGTTGGAATTCCAGTTTGTGATTTTCAGGAAGCCGATGATTTCGAGATCCACCGGGCCCGCTGCACTGAAACAAACCCTTTCCGCAATGGCCATGCTAGAAACGATTGGGTATGGCTCTAGAGTGGCTGGGAAACGAGTTATGGCGATTTGTGACGACGAGCGGTTGCGTCATTATTCCGACTTTTCAAGATAAGAAATATTCTAAGCGAAGCACCAGTGGTCCATCGGATGGCATTGGTTCGCGTAGTCGATCCAATTAATGGTGGTAGATTTTATCTGGCAAGCGGATATATACTAGTCGGCAAGCTGTCCACTAGTCGAGATATACGAAGAGTCGCTCTCCTGGCAGTCATTGGACAGACTCATGTAATTCCTAGGGGGGAGAGGCAAGGGATTGTGAATTATTGGATTAATCTGCAGACGTTTAATGATATATATTAATTATATTAAATTATTCTACCGGTTTATGTACAGTATTTATGCCCGAGTACTATAGGATAAATCGGCGGACATTTAAGAGAACATAGATCTGGTGGAGCTGAGGCGGGACACTTCAGATCGCAATCCCTACCTACAGTGTCTGGCCTCAACTCAGCTAGTTGAGTACTAGAGCATCAACCTGCGGATAATTAATAAGAGTAGGCAACTACTGCACGCTACGGAGCCGGCGGGGGAGGTGCATGTTTTACAAGAACAAATCTAGACGACATAGGTTTAGCCTCAGCTGATTGTAACAACAAGGCTATTCTCCACACTAGAGTAGGGATGCCTGGAAAATGGCGGGGGGGGGGAAGACTAGGAAAGACGCGTTCTGGGATGCCAGCGGACCGATCCAAGCCAATGGGAGTGGCACGGGGGCACCCAATGTAGACAATTCGGGAGGGGTACGCCCGACGCCAGAGACTACAAGGTACAGTGGTGAACGGTGGTTGAACAGAATGGGCCGCGACAAGCGCATTGGGCGCTTGGGGGAAGACAAAGAGCTGACAGGATGCACTAGATGCAAGATATGATACACAACGACCACCCGGCCACCCAGAGCACAGAGGACCCATGGGGCCGATGCGGCTTGTCAGGACCTGGGTGTTCTACAACCAGAGACAAAGTTGGTTTTGCTACTCTTCTTGCCAACCGCACCAATCGCCCTCGGAGCTCAGGCATTATCATCCAGATATATACTTGCTCTTGTGGATATTGTAATACCACTCTCAGAAATGTAACTAGAAATCAGGTTTTGAATTAGGAAGAGGAACGTACTAAAGTCGTTGCCAATGATATTCCTCCTATACATCCCCCATTCAGCCCAAGAGGTCAGGTTGAATTCGTTTTACACCCACCATAGAACATAAGGGGCCAGGTGGGATATTCATCAGCAGAAATAACACTCTGCGCCAGGGGCGCCCCATTCGTCTTGCGCACCTAGCGCACATGACGTCAATCGCGAATCCGGATCTGATGACAATATGATGTTGCCTCTTCATGTTGCGTCACATGACGTGCCCCGCCCTGACGCTATCCTGACACAGACCCAACATTCTCAGTGCCCTGACACGGCCTGGTCCTCTGGTCTAGAGTCCTGAACACCTCCTATTCTCGGTTGCTGCACCAGGACGACGCTGAATGATGCACCGCTCCATCCTGATCACCACGGATCCTGGCGTCTTCTGTCCTGGCGTCCCATCTTTATCCTCGGTGCCTGGGCTTTGCTCGTTCCGACACCTCACATCATGATCCCATGATCCTAAGCTCTCTCGTCCTGGTATCTCCCACCTTTGACTTCTTCGTCCAGACCCTCTCTACCGGCGCACCATGATGTTGATTTCACCCTCTGTAAGTGCTGGGTATCCTGATCGTAGGTTGACCCCTTCTATTCTATCTGTATGCTCCTGAGTAATATCTAGATGCCATCATGATGCCTCTTAGACGAGTAGGGAAGTATCTCAACTCTGCCTGACACAATCCCGATCTTGCGCACGGTCGATCCTCCTTCCTTCTGACTTCACCCAGTGACGTTTACCATAAGATTACCCAGACGCGCCGGCTGCCTCCCCCGGTGATTGATTCTACTACTTGTACTCCGAATACCCAGATTACCCTTTACGTTCTGATATCAACCTATCGCTGTCAAACAAATAGTATCAATTAATTAAGCTACTGAACACATACGTGACATATTCGACTCATGATTTCTTAATTACCCTCACCAACACTCCAGTGCGCACCTGTTCCACATCCGCCCGCTCACTAACACTTGTCTCCTGTTGTGCTGGCTCTATTCCGTCAAGGCTCAGCAGGAGGCGTTGCGATGGAGTAGGACTCACAATCCTCTCCAACGAGAGTTCCCTGGTCACCTCCTGTGAACCATCTGCGCTCGCCGGAGAAGAATCGAGCAATCCATGAACCCAGGCAGCTGACGTCTGGAGGAAATCAAAAGACAAATCAGTGTCCTGCAAATTGTCTCCAGTATCCTGCTGCCCCAGTGGGGTCCCAATGCGCCGGCTGCTGGGAGGTTGAATTCTGTGGGCTGGCTATTGCATAGCCTGGCTGGATGGTTGACTCTGCAACTCGGCGGCTACCACAACCCAATGACAGGGGGTTTGGCTTTGGTGGGCGGGCCTTTGCGCAGATATCAGGAAAATGTCGGAGCGTGGGCGACGGTGGTCCTGAACGCTCCTGGTCCACCAAGGGGGGTTGTGGTCGCCATGGTCCACCTGGTCCACTCCGATCCATTCTGATCTACGCTTTTTCAAACTTTACTGACAATGTGGACAAGGGTGGATCAAAGTGAACCAGGAGGACCAGGGGGACCATAACCCCCCTTGGTGAGCCAAGGGTGGTATTTAAATTTTGCTGCTGTACTGTGGGTGGATGCCTGAATCTGCAGCTCAGCGGGTACTGCTGCCGAATCCTCGGTATACCCTTCACGGCGGTCTTGTCGGACACTGTGCTCCTGCTCGATCTTGGCCTGGATGCCCCGCGCATCCTGTCCAGAATTAGCGCCTCTACCCAGTCTGGGTAATCGGCCCACGTCGGAGTTTGCCGGACAAAAGGTTCTTTACTGGTTGGGATGATGTTAGCGTCCAGGAAAATACGAGAACGGTTCTGGTTCGAGCCGAGGTACTACCGCATCAGGCTTGGACTAGCATTATTCCTTATAAAAACCTGTTTGCCATGCTCGTGGGGTATGACTGGGGATTACACACGTTAAGAAAATCCTAGTCCCGTTGATACGCCCAAGAAAATCGGGTGCCACAATCCCAGACATTTTCTTGCCTCTGAAGTACTTACCCCATATGGCCTTGAAAAAAGGGGGTGGCCCAAATCGAAATCTCAATGTCTAAGCCGAATGTAATACCTGTTTGTTATTAGAAGAAAGTTGTCTAACTAAAGGGCACTAACCTCATATGCATTTGGGGAGCACTGAAATGAATCCTTTTCCAGCAGCTAGTCCATCCTGCGCGCAATCTCCGTGAGATCTCCCGGCAGATCGTATAATTTTCCGATGACATCTTTAATTTGGGAAAGATACTCGGATCTTACCCCCGGGCGGCTATTACGTATCTTTCAGAATTAGTACTATACCCGGCTCTAGGGAGGCCTCATCCCTGTGTGTCTGTGTCCACTTACAATCTTTATGTTTTCCCACGACTCTGCCATATTCCGTGCATCCGCTATGTAATCAAGCGCGTTAAGCCAAGCCCCGTGTACCGCAGACGTCAAAGGAATTGGGCCTGGGTGTGGGTCAACAAACAGGGTGTACGAGAGAATGAGACCTGGGGCAATCATTACTACAGCCGCCTCTACCCCTCTCGCTGGATTGGGCCGTGACTGGGTACTCAGCCAGATGTCCTCCGAGTGTGGAGTACTCGATTTGCCGGCTGGACTCGAACTTCTACATCCCGCTGTACTAGTGGTATTGTGAGTGGCGAGTGGGTACAAATATTGGGCTACACTACATGACGGAAGCAGTAGCGCAGTATAGGCTCTACCAGCCGTTATACGTCCTCGAGCTGCTGGCATCTGCCTAATGCGTGCTGCCTCCAGTGAGCTGGAGGTGGTCGAAACTCGCACTGTCAATACCCAAATTGGTTGTTTGTTCGTCCGGTGTTCGTGACCAGTGACTGAGCCTTGCTCCCGTAGCATCAGTAATATCATCCTCCTCCCTGTCGGGCTCAGTGTCCGATTCAGTCAGATCCGATCCGGTAAGGTCTTCGTACTCATCACTGCCATCAGCACTTAGACGAACTCTTTCCCTTGGTACTTGTGCGTCAGGTTTTGTCGCAATATCTGTATAAGTCCTGGTCTGTATCATACTTCTCCGAGAGCGCTTTGGTAGTCTTTCGACTGCTTTGGTTGTGTTTGGTGTTGTCGGGTGGAAATGCGATGGCTGCTCATTCGGCAGTGTGCTCGGCCCTCTGGCAGATTGGTTTTGTTGCGTTCCCTACCGCGATCTCACGGATCCTAGGCCATCACTTAAGACTGGGCCGCTACCTCTGTTCAGATTTTCTACTCGGGAGGTTGGCTGCCTGCTTGAATTGCCTAGCGATTGTCTAGTCATGGTGGAATGCTGAAAGGTTGATCAATGTTAGGCAAAATAGGAATTACAAGGTAGAGCAATGGAATGTATCTTTTGTGTCACGAAGATGAGGAATCTGTAGTTATATTCAATGAAGGCGACAGGTTTTATTCACTAGGACTTAGGGGGGAGGTTGGGAGAATCACACACTATCACTCAGTATTGAAAGAAAATATTCGCCTGTAAAAAGGGGTTTTCTGCTTGTTCAACATTATGATCCTGATCTCGACGTCCTCAGGTATCATGGTCGTCCCGACTCTAGTTGTAAAGGTTCGGCTACGTCGACGTCGCTAATGTAGGAGACTGAGCAAAATCTAGCCACCACGAGTATTGGTTAGGAACACATCATCTAGCAAGAGACTGGCCATGTCTAAAGCAGCTTAGGATTATCGAATGTCATCTCCTAATGTGGAATCAACACCACTGAATATCTCGAATTCTGTATTCACGCCATGAGGTCGACGTCCTCAAGTATCCTGGTCGTCCTGACTCTGGTAGAAAAGATTTGACGAATTGGGCCTCACTAATGTAGGAGGCTAAGCAAAATCTAGCCAGAAAGAGTATTGGTTAGGGACACGTATTCTAGCAAGACACTCGCCACGCCTAAAACAGATTAGTATTATCAAACGTCATGTCCTAACGTCGAATCAACACCACTAAACGTCTAGAATTCGGTATTCACCCCATGTGCTCCTGTGTTTGACTTGTTTAGTCTGCCGACACCCGCCCAGTTAAGGACACAATGCCCGGCGTGATTGATCCAGGACATAAATTTGGTATCTCAACACATGGAGGCGTAAGGACTAGCAATACAGGATATGAGGAGCTGAAGGAAGTGCGCCCAATGATATGTTTACTATCAGATCTCAGCTAATGAACCACAAACTCAGAATTCTGACTAAAGTGAAATAAGATCTAGGGAAACATCAGCCAAATGTAGAAACCAGTCCTGGTCCACCAAGTGGGGTTATGGTCCCGCTGACCCTGCTGGTCCACTTTGATCCACCGTGGTCCACATTGTCGGTAAAACTTCAAAAATGGTGGATCAGAATGGATTAAGGTGGACCAGGTGGACCACGGGTACCACAACCCCGCTTGGTGGACCAGGAGGGTTCAGGACCACCGTGAACCTCGCTCCGACATTTTGCTCATAGAATAGGAAAAGAAAAAAAACTACTTGAGAAATTAGGAAAGCCCTAAATATTTTGGTCCAGCCAGGTATCTTTTTGAATGGCGCGGTCACGGCGATAGCGATGGGGTGTTGTTTTGGGCACTACTCGAACTGGACGTTGAAGAAGCCCTGGGCGCCAGGGGTGTCTCGGGGGCTGCTGGGCCAGTCGGGGCTGGGAGTGTGGTGGGCGGCTGGTCAGTTCTGGGAGCTGCTCGTTCTGTGGCTTTTACCGAAGTTGTGTGAATCTGCGCAGCAATCGCAGCAAGTGTGGGGGAGGATGGACGTTCATTGCGGATTACAGGCAGGCTGGTAGGAGGGGTGTCCTGGGCACCATGATGTTCTGAATGCAGCGCGGCTGCCGGATCAATTGTGAGAGCACCTTGTTCAGGCGCTCTCACACGAGTTCTGTGAACCTGCGCATCAATCGGAGGAACCGCGGGGGAGAGTGGATGTTCATTGCGGAATTCAGGTAGGGTAGAAGGACAGGTGTGCTGGGCACTATCGCGTGCCGAACGCAGCACTGATGCGAGCTTGGTATCCATAATTGAGTCTCCTATCCAGGGCATCTCCCATAAAGCCTGACGGACCTCTTGGAGTTTCATTTGAGTAGATAGTGCGGAAGGCCTAAAGGCCTAATCGTGCAAGAGCGGAGCCAAATGATTATCGGTTGAGGCGTCCTCTATTTCTCGTGGGGTAGCCCTCGGTCGTGTCGAGGGGCCCGGGGCTCCCAATTCCTCGTCCAATGTCGTCAATTACCCATCGTGTTTTGATCATCATGTTAACCTTAGGTGTCGATACTTCCGTCGTCCAAAACAATCCCCCCTGTCAGGAGGCGCCTGTGGTTCCCCCTCGCTCACGGCCTCTAGCCATTCCTCGTCCTCCTCGTGATGATGCTCATCCACATGCTCATCCCCTTCCTGATGCGCTTCCATGATCCTCACGGCATCTTCCCAAACATTGCGATTGTGAAACAGGTATCTCACTTTGGCAGGCTCGGGCGTCGGTGCTCTATCCTCTCCATTCTTGTGACGTGACTCGACAACCAAGAGCTTGAGGGGATCTTCGCCATGGTTTCCCAGGAGCTGCGCGAGAATGTCATTATTGCTATGGAGAAAGATGAGCTGTCGCAGGGGAGAAGGTTTTTCGGGCTCTTGTGGTATCCTGACGGCACCCTCACCAGTCGCCCCGATCATATATCGTGGCCATCCGATTTCCTCCTCCACACACTGCCCTCCAACCAACCCGACCAGATGTTTGATGCTCTCTCTCGTCAACACACCCCATCCGATTCCACAGTCTGAGGCGCTAGCACACTAGGGATTATCAAGGAACGGATGTCGAGCCAGTGTCGCCCCACATTTGGCGAATCTTATCGATTCTTACTGCTCCTGGGCAATAAGTTGACGATTAAAACTTAGTCAAAATAATTTAATGCAAGGCTGACGGGAGATAGATGGGAATAATCGCTTACTTAGAGATTCCATGAGGTCTCTCCAACTGGCGCTCCGTGATTCGACGCAGGTTGGAGGTCTGGAGTTCTCTAGCCAAATCTTCCACTAGCATCGTGAGGTGACGGGTGAGTTCCAGGAT
>Ga0307507_10004037_pt1 | contig 26893 bp, 7 predicted proteins | sample 7_EM_MG_FD_207223 | JGI IMG/M metagenome (GOLD analysis project Ga0307507, IMG submission 207223) | Populus trichocarpa ectomycorrhiza microbial communities from riparian zone in the Pacific Northwest, United States - 7_EM | ecosystem: Host-associated > Plants > Roots > Unclassified | place...
TAAATATAACCTTTAGATAAGTAAAGGCCTTCTTATATTCCTTATTAAAGATAAAGGCTTTGTCCTTTTGGGTTAAGGCTATAAGGGGTGAAACTAAGGCGGAGAAGTTATTAATAAACCGTTGGTAGAAGTTGGCGAAGCCTATAAAGGCCCTTACGTCCTTGACGTTCTTAGGTTCTTACTAGTTTATAATTACTTTAACCTTCTTGGGGTCTATTTGTACGCCGTCTATAGAAATAATGAGTCTAAGGTATAGGACTTCTGTTTTGTAGAACTTGCATTTATCTATATCTAATTATAGACTGGCTCCGCGCAAGGCTTATAGGATTAGTTTAATATGTTTTTAATATTTAGCCAGATTATTGCTGTATATTAAGATATTGTTAATATAAGCAGTACAAAAGACGTCTAGGTATGGGCGTAGGGTATTATTTATAAAGTGTTGGAATGAACTTGGGGCATTTATGAGGCTAAATGGTATTACTAAGTATTTAAATAATCCGTATTAAGTACGAAATGCAGTAAGCTATTTATCTCCCTTTGTGATATAGAGGCGGTTGAATGCGTGGATAATATTAAGCTTTGTATAGAAGCGAGCCTTACTTAATTGGTTTAGTGTCTCTTAGATTAACGGGATTAGGTATTAGTTCTTAATAGTAATAGCGTTAAGGGCTTGGTAGTCTATATAGAAGCGTAGACTGCCGCTAGGTTTCTTAACAAAGATTACTAATATGGTTACGGGTAATAAACTTGCTCTAATAAAACCCTTATCTAGATGTTCGTCTAAGTACTTCTGTAGTACTTAGAGTTTGTTTTAGAATATCCTGTATAAGGGTCTGAATCCAGGATGTTTTCCTTCTTTAACTACAATCTTATAATTATATGGACGGCGTTCTGGTAGCTTGTTGGCTTTCTTTTATAAGAATACATTTAAATAATTATAGTACTCTACTGGTACCTTTGTGGCGGGGTTAGTATGCTTCTTTGGTGCTAAGGCCTTCTTAATATTGGCCATTGTAATAGTGAAGATTATGTGTTCTGGTTTCCTGGTGAGTTATGCTAGTGAAGTAGCTCTAATTATGTGGATGTTTAAGGTGTTAAGTAAGCTTAGATTGTCCTTAGTTTCTTATATAGTTTCTTATTTAGGTTTAGGTTTGGTATTAGTTACAAAGTTAGTATTAGATTTAGGTTTGGGTTCTTTAAGTATCCTTTTTATAGTAGAATACCAGTTCTTTTAGTACTTTTGTATATTAAGCTTAAGCTTCTACTTGGTTCTAGGTGCAGCAGTTAGAGTTAGTTTATATAGTTATGCATTATTTTTGGGTTCTTAGTGGTCGTTGGTAGAAGTTTTATGTTAGTGGAATTTGGTGGAATTCTCTAGTAGGTGGAATTGGGTAGACTTTTTAGGTGTAGGGTGGACGTTAGTGGAAATTTTAGACTGGTAGATCTTAATGGATTTTCTAGATTTCGGTTTAGGGTCTAAGTAGCGAGTTATAAGGCACTTCTACTTATAGCGGGAGGCGGTAAATAGAAGCTTAAGGTTGTCCTAATTAATAGTTACCTTATATAGCTTTATTTAGGGTTGTCTAAGGATTACTAGGTGACCTAGGGTAGTTATAAAGAGCTTAATTAATTCTTTATGGTTTAGGTATTAGAGTTTTAGGGCCGCTACGTAAGTAATACGGCCTAAGATAGTGCGTTTACTATTAAATCCAAATACATTAATATGCCGGTTAAGGGGTGTTAGGGTAAACCTATTGTCTTATATAAAGATCTTATTAATAAATCCTATGCCGCTAGCTCCTGTGTTAATTAGGACTTAAGTATTAGCCTATTAACCTTTCTGCTAAAGACGGCAGTTAACGGTTATACTATAATCCTAAGAGTTAGGTTTTGCAACATCTAATATATTTAATGAGATCCTATAACATAGCTGTTCTGGAGAGCAACTTAACTCTAGGACGTGCCTTTTAGTGGCGAGCAGGAAGGGGTTTCTATAGAATATTGGTTATAACTTCGTCCTTATAAGTGGTGCTTACTAGACGCGGGGCTGGAGCTAGGTAAAGATTAGGGATGGTAACTGGAGGATTAATATAGTAAACGGTTGTTAGTATTGGCTGTTTATAAGTTGTGTTGGGGTATAGGGACGGAGTAGTATCTTAAAATGTATTCCTTACTTCCGCATTTAAAGTAAAGGCCTAGCTTAATGTGTTATTCTTGTTTAGGGGACCCTAGTGGAGCGTATCCTAGGGTCTCTATGTTAATATCCATAGCGTTGGGGTGCTTAGGCTGAGATAATAACTTAGTGGACGTTTATAGGGCTGTTATATTATATTAAGGAGTGGACTTTGGTGTTAGGCGTAGTATATTATTATACCGTTTATTAATAACGTTTATGCAGGCGTTAAGAGCTCCTGGTAGGTCTATACCTATTAGGGAGGTTTTTAGTTTAGGGCTTAGGGACTTAATAAGGCTATTAACCAGTGCGGAGTTATTCTAGCCTGTTTCCTTTACGTAATAGTTGAATTTAGAGAAGTATACTAGGAAACTTTTCGTTCCTTAAGTTATATAGTTTATCTTCCTTTAAGCGGTAGCTTAACAGTTTAGGTCACTATATGTGGCTTTAAGTAGTATAACTAGACTTTATACTGAGTTCGGTTAAAAGGGTTTAATAAGGTTAGCTACGTCTCCTCCTAGTTAACTTAGGGCGTAGCAGAGTTAGTTGGCTTTAGTTAGGTAGCGGTTAGTATTACTAGTTAGTTTATTTTTAAGCTAGCTTAGGAATAATTAGAGTTCTTATTGTTTACTAGTAAATATTGGAGGGTTTAGTAGTCGTTTAAATCATTACAGTATAGTAGTCGGTTTGGGATAAATAGTTACTATAGGTTTGGAACTCTTGTCCCGCGTATTTATTTCTAGAGAAGGTGTTCGGTTTTAGGGCCCTAGTGTAGGCATTTTAAGGGTGCGAACTTCTTCTTAAAGGTCCTTAATTATTTACAGGTATTGTGCCTCTTATTTAGCTTATTGTTAAGTTAAAGTGGCTTAGTTCTATGTAAGGGCGTTTATAAAGGACTTTTATATCTCTACCAATTGTTTTTAGAGTGTGGATATAATGCTAGCGGCTGTTATAGGGGCTTTAGGGTTATTCTGCATTTTGGAGGGTGGTATATAAGGTTAACGCAATATAGTGTTACGGAGTGAGTATAAGCGATGGTAATATATAGCAAAGTAGATATTATTAAGCTATATACATAAACTGCGTAATAAAGTTAAGACGTTATATAAGGAGAGAAGGTAAGGAAACGGGGAGAAAGGGTATATATTATTAGTTTCGTTGCTTAGTTGACACGTGCATAGAGTAGGATAGGATTTGAGGAGCGGTCCTGGTAGAACTTGGCAGGATTTGTTGGACTTGGCAGAATATAGCAGAATGCGGCAGATTGCTATTAGATTGCCGTAGATTGCCGGCAGATTGCCGTCTCGCGGTTGGTCTCTTCTTGCTGCGTCAGTGGAAACAGGTGGACGTGTGTAAGGTGTTACGGAGGTGTCCTGTGATATGTAAGTTATAGATCTGCAACCCATTTAAGTAAAGACCTATGGCAAGGAGCTAGCTAACCTAGCTAAGCTCTATACTAACGAATTTAAGTACAGCGGTGAAAATGATAATTTTGACTTTAAACTAACCATCTTTATAGACCTCTGCTAGAAGGCTGACATTCCTAAATAAGAGTTTAGCCAAGCCTACTCTACTATACTGCGCGGCCTAGCACTTAACTACTACTACATTAACCTTAAGAGCAACCCTCTTGGTGTCCCCTTTAATAAGCTATACAAAGCTACCTGTAACTACTTTAAAGGACCAGAATATAGGCGTAATATCCTTACCTAATAGAATGCGACCAAGCTACGGACTATAATTGATAAGAACACTGAAAAATCGACTATAGAGTGTCTATAAATCCTTATTAAAGACCTCTAGTACTTATAGCACGGCCTTGATACCAAGCTTTAAATAGACGACTTCCTGCACAATAAACTTATTACGGCTTGCTAGGAAGTAGAGCCCTATAAGTACGCCTGTTACAAGCCTGTAGACACCTTAACTGGCCTTATTAATGACCTACGCTCCTCTATTATAATGTACGAAGTCTTAAACCCACTAGGTAGTACTTAAGCCTTTACCATAGATATTTAATATTCGTAGATAGACTTAGATATCTACTTTACGGACCACCATTACTGCTAGCAGCACCTATACTGACCAAGTCCCACCTGTAACCCCCGCAGCAACTTCTATACAAAAGCATACCCCCGCAGACGAATAAGCCAGAAATGCTTTATATATGGCAAGGAAGGATATTAGTCTACAAGGCATACCTAGGAAGAATATAATAGGTCTAAGAAGAGATTTAATAAACAGATTAGCCAGTTTATCTTAAAATATAAAGGAGAGGAAGAAGAGGAGCCCCCTAATAAGTTAATAGAAGCCCTTATAATTAACTTTAACTTAGATAACTAGGAACAGGAGACCTTAGAGATATTCCTAACTACTTTTAGACCTTTTACGGACAGCTAAGCCTTTAATATTACAACTATATTAGCTGACCGTTCCTTTATACACTTAGTTGCGCCTAAAAACCATTCCGCAAGCACCCCTATTACAGACGTTATAGATTATAAGCAGGACCCATTTGCATATATTACTACAGAACGCTATACCCCTAAGGAATTCTACGGTGTTATAATTAACACAGGCACCTTTAAGAAGTCTACTGTAGGTTACGGATAATACCTTATATATAGGACCACCGCAAATAATAATATAGACATTAACACTATGCAAACTAGGGCTATAAACGTCTAATTTGGCATTGGCTTAACTGCATTAATTAGATTAGTTATAGTTAAGACCCCAATTGGCCTAGTTAACTTCTATATAGTAAAAGCAGATACCCCTTTCTTACTTTGCCTTGCGGACATAGATAGGTTATAGGTTTACTATAATAATATTACAGACACCTTAATCGGCCCTATAACTGCCCTAAGAAGTAAGCATGTTACCCTACCAATTATATAATGATTTGGACACCCATTCCTTATATAGGGAGAGACTTTACGGACCTATATTTAGGAATCTTTTAACTATAACCTATACTACTTTACTAGTACGGAGATCTACCGTCTATACCGCCGTTTCGGCCACCCGTTAGCCGAAAAGCTATATAGAGTCCTTAAACGCTCTAGACACAACAACATTAATAGGAAGGCAGTTAATTACCTAACCAAATACTACTCCTTTTACCAGAAATACGGACGTTCCCTAGGCTAATTTAAGTTCACCCTTTATAAGGACCTTAACTTCAACCACTTAGTGTATGTAGATATTATGTACATCAACAGCAGCCCAGTATTATATATAATTAACGAGGTAACCCGCTATTAAGCCGCCCATTAGTTGCAAAATATATCTGTAAAGCACACTTGGGATATTTTACGGACCTACTAGATTAATACGTACGTTGGACCTCCTAAGTATATTACCTATAACGCCGGTAGGAACTTTATCAGCAAGGAATTTTAGCAGTATACTATAGCTATGGCTATATTAACAAAAGCTGTTCTAGTTAAGGCGTATTAGTCTATTAGGCTTATTAAGCGAGCTTACCCAGCTCTACGGAGAGCTTATTAGATTATTATGGATGAGTATAAGGACATCCAAAAGGAACTAGCTTTATAGATAGCCGTAAAAGCCGTTAACAATACTACTAGCCCTAACAGACTAGTACCCACCCTTTTAGTTTATGGAGCCTACCTAAGAATAAGCAACCTAGGCCCCCCTACCCCATCTATTACAGAACGAGCAGCTGCAATACGGAAGGCAATGGCCAAAATAGTCAAATTATGGGCTAAACAAACTATTAATAACGCCCTATACCACCGCAACGGACCTAATATAACCTTAGTATATAACCTCCCGCTTAACTCTAAAGTCCTTATATAGTGTGAAAGCGGCAGTTAGAATAGACCTTACCGTCTACTAGCCATAGAAAACAAGATATACTATATATAGCTTTCTAGTGGGCCAACTAGCTTTAGAAGCATATCTGTAAAACCCTACTTTCGGCCCAAAAACACCTATAATATCAAGCTAGATAAACTAGAAGCAACCGCTAAACTAGACAAACTAAAAATGACTGCCGAATTAAACAAACTAGAGGCACCCTTACCTACCCTAGAGGTCCCCTAGAAACCCACTAAACCTATTAAACCTGCCGTAAAGCGTGGCCGAGGACGCCCCCGTAAGAATCCTATAATAGAGAACTACCTAACCTCCGCAGGCACATCTATAAAGCAATCTCTGCCTGCGGATATATTAGTTCTAGTACAGGAAACCCCTTTTACGGACTTACGGCGTAAAGAGATTAACGGACTACTTAAAAAGGGTGTCTTTGCGATTATAACAGAGAGAGACGTTCCGTAAGGCGTTTATATATTTAACTTATACTTTGTTAACGAGATTAAGCACCCTAGTACTAATAAAGCCTTTAAAAAATCAAGGCTTATTATATAAGCTTATAATGACTAGGGAAAGGACCTAGTTCTTATGCAATTACCTATAATTTAACGGGTTAGTTAACGGATTATACTTACACTTACGCTTGGACTATAGCAAACCAAATCTATAGCCCTTTACTTACGGGACATCTTACAAGCCTATATATAGTCTAATACCTACCTAAGTAGGGATATCTTTATATAATTACCCTATGAGCTTAACCTATAACCAGGAACAATTTTATGGGTTATAAAACCTCTTTATGGAGTACCAGAAGCCGGAAACCATTAATTTAAGATATACTACTAGCACCACATTAGTAAACTTAAAATGGAATAGTCGACCTATAACCCCTGCCTCCTATACAGCCCATTGAACGGCCTTGGTATTGTTAGACTCTAAATAGATAATACCCTCTTCTTAGCAAACTGGATATTTGCAGACGCTAAAGAAACTAAACTATAGGAAGCTAAGTTCCTGGCAAAGCTATAAGAGCAGTTAATTAAGCAGACTCCAATTAAGTTTAATAGAGGCTTAATTATATAAAAGGGCAACTTAATCTAGCTAATTTAGGAACGCTAAGCTTAAAACCTAAAGCTTATTACAGCAAAGCCTACAGACCTTACTAGTTCCCGTGGAGAGACCTATAAGACCGTAAATATAAAGGACCAATATGCTACACAGCGTGCAAGAGGCGCCTATATTACTATAGTCTGCCAACCTAAATCTGCCTATGACTTGTCCTTTATGGCCCAGGCAGCAGATCCGCAAGAAGAAAATATCAAGCAGCTTAATAAGCGCATTTAGTGGCAAATTGATAATACAGTAAGGGGACTTACTTTTATACTACTAGACCTAAGTTCCCTTAGCTTACTAGCATTTACGGACGCCTTCTTTGCTAATAATAAAGACCTATTATTACAAATCGGCTTTATAATTGTACTTACGGACCGCAATTAGGACGCAAATATACTGCACTAGTCTTCAATTAAGTGCAAATAAGTAACCCGTAGTATACTAGCTTCTGAACTATATGCACTAGCTTATAGATTTAATATAGCAGCCGCAATCAAATTAACGGTCCAGAAGATTTTATAACTAGAGCAGTTACCCCTGGTTTTATACACCAATTTAAAGTCCCTTTATGACTACCTAGTTAAACTAGGTATAACACAAGAGAAGAGGCTTATAGTCGACCTAATATGCTTACGTTAGGCCTATAAACAACGTGAGATTACGGAGGTCAAATGGATTAGCAGCGGAGATAACCTAGCGGACGCTATAACTAAGGCAAAGCCGTGTCAAGCCCTTAAAACCCTAATTAACACAAATAAGCTCAACCTAAAAGTTATAGAATGGGTAGAACGGGACTAACGGAGTACCTATGGTACGCCTACGGCCCGTTGGAAGGCCGTACGGCTTATTATACGGCCTATTCTACGGACCGTAAGCTGTCAGGTGGAAAAAACGGTGGAAAGCTATAATAGAACTTAGTAGACTTACGTAACCTGCTGAATTCTGCCATATTCTACTATATTGGTTAAATCAACCAATCACGATTTTCTATGCCGGGTATGGAAAATCGCCATTGGCTTGCTTAGCACTAGCGCCTTGGCGGCCCTTAAAATCCGACTTACGGCTTGTCTACTGCCCGTTAAAAGGCCGTACGGTTTATTTTACGGACCGTAAGCAGGACTTACGGCCAGCTTGAGGTACCGTTTGGAAGGCAGCCTAGATGGCACCTTGGGGGAGATTTCCTATATATTTTCCTTTATGTTCTATGGTTTTATTAAAGCAATTACGGAGGCTATATATAGGTGGTTTCATTTTTCAAGTACTGCTAGTGTATAATTACAGCACCTATTGTACTAAACGCGTGCTTACGCGTTCGGTATACTAGGTACGCGTTTACGCGTTCAGTGCACCAACCACTCGCTTACGCGTCTGGTGCACTTATGAAGCACTGACTAATCAGGGGGGAGGTGCATTAGTATATAGACCACGTAGTCTGCTTTATACAATTAACAGTCACCATCCAAACAAGCATATAATACTATATGTATTTCGTGCCCGTGGATACGACTCACTCGTGCTATTAAGTTAGTACGAACACTCACAATTAACTAAACTGTTAAGTATAACTACTTAATCTGTTCTCTAACGAGTTGCCGCTATATAGTAATATAATACGCATGTTATCAATTTCCTTTAATAATATCTCAAATCTTGGTTAACTGGTTAGCCAGTTTACTAGCAACTTCAAGAAATAGGTAGCTTGGTTTTTAGACTAGATAAAGCGGTATAATAGTATACCTCTGCTAGTAGATTAACCAGCTCCTTCTAACTTCTCAATCTAATTGCTCTCGCGCATATCCACAAATCCTTGCTTAACTCCTCGGACTCCCTCCCAACGCTCTACTCCTTTAGCTTTAACCCCTTAAACTCCTTCCGCTTTAACTTACCGGCCTCTCTCCTAGCAGTTTACTCCTTATAATTAGGCTGCTTAAGATCCTCTATTATTAACTACTTGGGCTCCTCCCTAATTAACCCGTTGGCCTGGGCCTATATTTATAGATGTGTATAATAATAAGGAGTATATTTTATAAGCTGTTTAGGAATTATGCATATAACTAGTAGATTATGGTTTAGTAGATGGTTTAACAGATAGGTTTATAGTTCTCTTTTTAGGATAAATAAGTGGTGACTTATAGCCTTTAGAATAGTTAAATAAATAGGCCAATTAATTCCTTAACTGCTTTCTAGTTTAATTTAATATAAAAGTTTACTTAAAGATTAACTACTTATACCCTACTAGTACGTAATAAAGGTAAACTATCTAGGAATGCCAAGCCCTTTTTATTTACACCTCCCACATTCCTAAATATATAGCTTTTAGTATTAACAACCGCTTACGCCTATCTTGCCTATTATTTCTTATCTCTTTACTATAGTTTTTTAATATTAGGCCGCTAATATTCTTACTAATAGGTGCTAATATTAACCGCCTATGTAAGATAGAAGCTATACCCTCTAAACCCTATTATATTTTATTAGCAGTGGAATCTGCGGTCTTTACCCTTCTTTTCCTACCTCTACAAGTTCTATTACTAGGAGTCATAGGTGGTTCTAAGCTAGGCTCCATACTATTGGTTAGTAAAGCAGTCTACAAGTCTACTAGTTAAGTCTCTGGCGCCATTAGTTGAGTCTCTAGCACTAGCAGTTTAGTCTCTAGTACTACACTCTTACTACTCTGCGATTCTAGTTCCTATAACTGCTTGCATTTAATTTCTCGCTGCTGTGACTGGTGTAAACTACTATAACCTCATCCTGGCAACTGGTTATACTGTGGCGGAGGGGATAGCATACTATACTGGTTAAGGGGAGATGGAGTAACTCCTCCAGCTAAAGATAGCACTACTATTAAGAAAGAGAATTCTAATACTAAGCTAAATAAGCGTATATGGTTCTCCATAAGCTTCTTCTACTGTAATGCAACTAGTAAAGCAGTCTTATTATTAATCTTGGTTTGTCTTTCTACAACTTATGCCCTTTGTTTGTTGGCTATAAGCTTACTATTACTAGCGCTACTAGCTATAGGTGACAAGTCACTAGTGCTAGATACCAGTTTCTTAGGTTTTCTAAACTCTAACCACTTAGCTAATATACTATCTACATTCTAGCAAAGGAACTAAACTAGTTACTCTCCCTAAGCTATAGTATACTTCTACTCGTCTAATAGGAAATACTTGTGGAGATCTTCTATAGTTTGTATTAGAAACTCAGCAGCTAAGGTAACCTTATTAAAGGCGCGTGCAATTGCCTACTAGTAGTAACTAGGCAAGAAATATAAAGAAGGTATTAGAGTAAATCTCTCTTCTATTAGGACCAGCTTATTTGCTTATACTTAACACCACTTAACTAGCTATTAGAGAGTAATACCTTACTTTAAGCCTAAGGTTAGTTTTTAAAGAGAGACAGGAGCAATTAGCGCAGTAGTTATAATAAGAAAATTAGGGTTATAACCTATACCATTGCAACAACTCTCCCATAGTGCCTTTGGAGTTTGTGTCTTAGGATCGCATTTGTCCTCCTAGAGAAACTTAAGTAGGTATTTACGGTAGCAGTCGCTGTTTAGTATAGCCCTCCAACAATTGCTTATAGAGTCCCTACTTTTAATCTCCTGCTTTATTTAGGGATAAACTTTATTCTTACTAGTTAACTAGTTAGTAGCTATACTGTTAAGTTCTTAGTTTAAATAAGGGTACTAGTCTAATAAGTTACCATTATAATCTAAATCGGACTCGCGACTGCTCCCCTAAGAAAATAATTACTATAACTAACTCGCCTAGCAATCGCGTAAGAGTATGCTGTGTTTATATTTTAGCTTAGACGTTATTTAACTAGTAACTTCTTCTTAACTTAACTTCTTCTGGTATTCTAGCCGATCAAACGCCTAATATAGCACAAATAATACAGCTACTCCGGTTTTATTATAACCCCTTACTATACAACTAAACCTCTGCCATAGATCTCCAATATTATCTATAATTGGGAAATTCTATTAGACAACTATATAAACATCTGGGATATCTATACCTATTCTAAGAGCAGTTGTGGCTACCATAATCTGAATATCCAACTGCTTACTGCGGAAGATATTGTATATCCTATTCTAATTATGCTTTGCCATATAAGATGTATATATCCTAACTATCTGGTTTATAAGACGCGCTAAGTAGCCCTTCTAGACAAGAGACTCCTTAAGGTACTAAGAGACTACCATAATGCGTCTTCTACTGTTAAGAAATATAATTATTTTTGGGATTTTCTAAGGGGTTAAGCCACTACCTAAAGACTTAACTGCTTGGTTAAGTAAGAAGTATAACTGCTTATAGCAGTTTATCTTTCCTTTTAGTATTAGAAACACATAAATTAAGATATCTAGTTGGTTAATAGACATACGGATAATCTTTAATATACCTAGTTTAGTTCCTTCTGGCTAAAACCTACTATATTTTTTTACTACTTGCTCCGTTTTAATATCTATAGTTATAGAGCAGCTAAAGAAAGCAACACTTAATAGGAGAGACTGGCGTAGCTTATAGATTAAGACAAAGTCGCTATAAAATCCCGCCCACTAGTAGAGTATATAATACTCGTTAATAGCTACCAGTCTAACTTAACACTAGAAGACTAGATCCTATAGGATTTTTCAAAATTTAGGAGATACAGCTTGCTCTAGCCTAAGTAGTATATGGGTATATACACTATTCTTAATATCCTTAAGCAGTCGAGGGTTCTGGAATTTTGTATCCGCTAATATTAAGTATAGGTTTGTATTAGGGTATTAACAAATTAACTTAACCTGTTCCTTACCTAGCTTACTTAATAGGATAAGCTATATTGTAATCTAGCTAGTTAAGATTAAGAAAGTATAGAATATAATGCTTTTACTAAAGCTAGTTTTTATAATAAGTATAGTATCCCCTATTTTGTAAACTAGTTAGCGAAGCGCCCTAACCTGCTGAGTATGGGGATTCTTTCCCCTAAGGAGTCGGTATATAGTATAGGTAAGCATTTCCGTCTAATGCTTGATATTCTGGGGTCTGAAACCATCTAACACGAGCCTCTAGAGCTGTGGGATAGTTAAGGTTGGTATATATTTTATTTGGGTAGTATATAACTGGGTTTTAGGAGGAGTTAAAGAGGCTAGAGAAGTTAAGGGGTTATAGCGCAAGTTACCACGTTAACGTTGGTAATACCGCTTGCTTTAAGGCATTAAGAGAGGATTCGCGGACGAGTTAACCCAATAAGACGCGTTAAGAAACTTTAACCCCTAATTTTTAAACTTTATGTTAGTTAAAATGCATAAATAAGTATATAGATAAATAAAGCGGCCCTTAAAATACAATTAATTACCTTTTATAGTAGTTAACTGGTTAACTGGTGGAGATATATTGCTCTTTAGCAGTGTCGCGTTCCATCAATAAGTCAACCCTCCTATGTTTTTGCACCAAAGGCCCTCAGACGGCAAATAAGACAGCATTGTTAAGTAATCCTAACCAAACCTAATTCTATTACACTAGTAAGGGTCTAGTAAAGCTATACTAGTTAAGTACTAGCGAGATTTACTGTCTCATTTGCCGTCTAAGTCGCTTACTGAGATAACTGCCACCGCCTATTATTAAGGCCACTAGTCCATCGACGCGAAATAGCTTGTTAGTACTTAACGAAGTTATCTTAAGATTTTGTATCGGTCTTAGAATATGCTAGGTTCCTAGAGGTATAGGGTTAGGGAAGTATAGGGTTAGTGTTAAACTGGATCTTATTTCCTTACCACTATCTTAATACTGGCTTTAAGTCTAGAACCCTATGTCTCAATACCTCGCTCCTTACCTCGTATGTCTTATTAAATGTCTTATTAAGTGTCTTTTATACCTTATTGTCCGGTCGACAGTTATAAGCCCGGCCCGTCTACTATATTATCTTTAATTCCAAAGCCTTTATTCCAATTAATTATTATCTTAATTATCTTGATTATAGACAACTATAATAATAAACTCTTAACAAGAAACTAAACCCGTTATTATATTATCTGTAATCCTTACAAGTCTAAATAATTGGGACGAATAGATTAAGGTTATTAAGTTAAAAGCAAATAACAATTATCTCTGGAAGTATATTGACCTATTAATACCTAAGACCGATCTGCTATAGCTTAAAGAACCTATTTAAGCCTTACCCAAAGATACTAATAGCTAGGGGAAGACAAAGCTTATAGAGCTAGATAAGGAGGAGAAGAAGGAGCTCTATACGCTTAAAGCCGACTATAGGGACGATATTGTCGGAATGTCAGTCATGTGACGTGGTCACGAGACCACGAAGCAAGACTAGCTAACCTAACCTTGGAGCAACCCCTTACTTCTAGACAATTAATAACTACCAACTTCAACACCGCATACGTATCGCAATACAGTGATATTCGTGCACGTTAATAAAGTGAGTATACCGATACTAATTAGTAGACGTACAGATTAGGAAATATGTAATAAGCTAGAGCTTAAAAACCGTACTGGAAACAGTACACGGATCGCCTAGCCTTATCTATTTTAGTTAAAGGAGAAAGCTACATTACCCTTAAAGCTTAAGACCACGTATTAGCTTAACTGCTAACGCGTTAGATTGCCTAGAGAATTGTATCTTTATTTAGAGAAGATTATAACCTCCCTTAAGCTTAAGAGAATTTGTACTGGCCTTATAGCCAATATAACAGATCGCTGAGAGAATAGTAGTCTTGCTAAGAACACTTTACAGGCCTAACGGCTGTAGAGGACGTATACACCCTTACCTTTACATCCTTACCTTAAACCTCGATCTTAATCTTAACCTCGACCTTAACTATAACCCTTGACCTTGACCTTAACCCTGACCTCGACCTCAACCTTAAACTATAATATATATAAAGACACGACAATATGGAAATTAATTAGAAGGAGAGAATTACTAGACATAGTTATGGGATTAATGTAGTAACTGCCTTAGAGGAAGACCTAGAAGAATATATAGAAATGAAAATCTATGAGTATATATATAAGAACTTTACGGATTATATATTATGGTTGCTATTCTAGGAAGAATTTAAAAGCTTTACTATTAAGGACTTTAGAAAGATACGCTCTATTACTAGAGCAAAGCTCCATACTTACCTACTCTAAAGAGGAGTATATGTTACTATATATAGTAATAGATACCCACTTTATAAGGTTCTATATAATGCTCTTATAGAAGAGGAACCTCACGAATAGACAGATAAGGAAATTATAGGAGCTCTTAAGGAAGTCAGCTCTATAATTATAGTGGCACTATGAGAATGACTTAACTCGATATAAATAGCTCTAAAATTAAATTAAGCTATACCCCTGTTAGTTATAGCCTCTTTAGTTCCTATAACCCCCCCTAGTAGCCCACTACCTACCCATATGGTGCTGACGCCTGTAAACTATTAACTACCTCTACTACCTCTAACGCCTGTAATCCAGCCTATAGCTATAGTTATAATACCTAAAACGCAAATACCTACCCCTATAATACCCTAACTAGCTGTTATATCTATACCCTAGCAAACTGCACCAACCGCCACCTAATAGTAAGCTGCACCTACCTCTACCTAGGATTAACTACTTACCCTCCTTACTTAACTCCTATAGACGCAGAATTAGTAATTATTGCCTGCGGCAACTGCCTCTACCCTCCCTTTAGTAACCGCTCCTACCCTACCTGGTGCTCCTTCTGCCCAGTATCTTTACCCTAGTACTGCTAATACCGACCCTGCTATGCACCTGCCTATGTACAGCAAAGAGGCAGCTACTATCGCCAAGATCTATACGGACGACTAGAAGTATAATGGAGTGAGTAATAGCTTTAACTTTAAGTTAACTATCTTCTATAATATCTGCAAGAGAGCTAGTCTACCTCCTAAAGGCTATATAACTGTATTCCTAACTATACTAAAGGGACTTGCTTAGGATCACTACTATAATAGTAGCCTTTTAACTAGATTATTTACTGAGGTATATAACTACATGCGTCACTTTTTTAAAGGACTAGAGTACTATTAGAGAAACCTTACTAAATGGAACACTACTAATTTCTAAGGAATTATTAATGAGAACCCTAATAAGCAAATCTATTAGAGTTTCTAACTACTCCTTAATAAGCTCTTAAAATATCGCCATGGATTATACCTAGAGTTTTATATAGACCTCTTCCTTATAAATAAACTAGTTACTGCTTGCTAAGGAATACTAGTATGCCGTATTACTATTTCCAACCCTTCTAAAGACCTCTCCTAGTTAATTAGCAAGTTGCAATCTTCTATAGTTATATAGAAGAAGGAACACCCTTTCTAGGCCTTAATAAGACTGTCTTAAGGAGCCTACTTTACGGATCGCATATACCGCCGTGATATCTATAACAACTGTAACCAAACCCGCTCCTATAGATAAAATACTATTAGATCCCTAAAGGCCAAGTGCTATATTTACCAAAAGGAGAGCTGCCGCTTATGGAAATATATAGAGGAGGAGCGGAACCGTTCTAGAAATAAGTATAAAAGATGTTTTAATAATAATAAGGGCCGTAACGGTAACTTTAAAGAACGCTTTAGACAATACACTATCTACTATAAAGAAGACGACAATAATAAGTGTAATGAGACCTTTAAAGCTCTTGTGCTAGACATAGACGCTAACAAAAATACTAATAATGACAACAGTAAGGAAGAATTAGAAGACCCTAACGGCTACTACCTTATATTATTTGGGACTCTTACTATAGATAAAGCAACCTCTATAAGCGTAGAACTAGCTAATAAGGCTTATGCTTACTTATTTACTGCAACCTCTATGGAATCTACTATAGAAACTAACCTGTTTAACTATAATACAACAACTGCCGCTTTACGCTATACTTCTACAGTATTTATGGGAATTATGATTAATACTAGTGCATTAAAGAAGTCTATAGCCGGTTATGGATAATTCTAGGCACTATAAAACGCGGACTAATCCGTAAGACTTAATACCTTAACTAAAGGACAAGTTAACGTGTAGTTTGGCATTAGAATTACTACCTCTATTAAAACTGCGGATGTTGTTACCCCTATAGGCAAGATACAGTTTTATATTATCTATACGGATACCCCCTTCTTACTCTGTTTAGCGGATATGGATAGACTCTAAATCTACTATAATAACCTTAGAAACGTTGTTATCACTCACACTGAAAGAGTACTAGTAGTGCGACGGTTTGGCCACCCATTTCTCTTATAGAGCTTATTACTATAGTTATATTTGTCTGAATCCTTTAACGCGAACCCCTACTACTTAATAGATATAGAGCTACGGCGCCTATATTGTTAATTTAGACACCTCTTAGTTAAGAAATTGCAAAAGCTACTTTACTATGCTGGCCATAAAACTAATAGAATGGCCATTAAGCAACTAACTAAGTTCTGCTACTACTATTAGAAGTTTAGCAAATTACTAGGCAGATTCCGCTTTACCCTACAAGATAATGTTAATTTTAACTATAATATTATCGTCGACATTATGTATATCAGCGGATCACCCCTCCTATATATTATTGATAAAGGAACGTGATTTTAAGCCGGTAGATAGCTATAAGACATTAGCGCTAAACATATATAGGACGTTCTACGGATGTGCTAGATTAATACCTACCTAGGGCTACTAGACCTAATTATCTACAACGCCGGAAAGAACTTTGTTAGTAAAGAATTTAAGCAATATACCACTATTATAGGAATTAGTATAAAGGGAGTACTGGTTAAAGCACATAACTCTATTGGAATGGTAGAGCGCTACTATGGTCTATTACGGCGAGCCTATTAGATTATTATAACTAAAATCCCTAAGATTAATAAGGAGATAGGACTCTAAATGGCGTTTAAAGCAATTAACGATTTAGCTGGCCCCAAAGGACTAGTTCCTATACTTCTAGTCTTTAGAGCCTACCCCCAAATGGTTAAATCCGATGCACTATCCCCTATGGTTATATAACGCGCTGCCGCAATTAAAAAGGCTATGGTAGAGATATAGAAGCTATAAGCTAAACAATAGATCGCTAATGCGCTAAATATACAAAACGGACCCAATGCTAATGTGATTCATGATCTCCTACTAAATTCGCCTATTTTAGTTTAGAGAGAAGAAAACACTAGCTAAAGCAGCTATTAGAACGGTCCATTTACCTTACTTACTGTTAAGGGTAAAATATGCACTGTTAAGCTATCTAGCGGACCTACAGCCTTTTAATCTATGGTTGTAAAACCCTACCTTTAAGTAACTAAATTGTAGGAGTAAATTGTTAGACTAGAATTACCACCTAAACCTCTATCTAGGTCAGTCCTTTCTAAGACTGTTTTAGAGAGACCTGCTAAAGCTTAGCAACAACTCCTAAAATAAGGCAGAGGACGCCCTCGCAAATACCCTCTACTTATGGCTATGACTGACACCACCATCTACCTATAGGATGATAGTTAATTTAGTACTTAATTCAGCGCCTTCTAATAGAGGGAGCTTACTGGTCTACTTAAGAAGGGAGTTTTTAAGATTATAAGACTTACGGATATACCACAAGGCGTATAACTCTTTAATTTATAATTTATTAATAAGATTAAGAATAAGGGAACTAATAAAGTGTCACGGAACCCCACCGTAGGGGCCTCCATAGGAGAGCCCCGTGCTCTCGCGTACACCTCGCGTACAGCTTACGTCAGCTACGCGTAGGTATGTCACCTCCTTACGCCCTTGACCCTTACGATTGATCGCGCAACGTCTTGTAGACTCCTCGAATATATACGTTTAGCTGCCACTGTTCCGCGCCCCATAACATTACGTTGCGCCTTTTTTTTTACCACTGACACCTAGCCTACGACCAATTCTATATCTACGATACTATAGGCGCTGCCAGAAGCAGCGTGTCTACGAGCAACCTTCGCACTATAATAGTAAGACGATATTCCTTACTAGCCACTATGTTAAGCCTAAAGAGTAACCTAATACCCTAACCTAACCTACGACGCCAATTAATCCCAGGAGAATTTAATTTATTAACCCTAGCTTTAACCCCTAAGGGCAAGCCTAGCGGCTTAAAAGAGTTACAACTATAAGCACCCCTAAGTACCTAGCACCACCTTAAAGACAATAAGAGTCAACCAGCCTAGCAGGATGGATACACCCCTATTAGTACAGGTGGTCACAGCGACGACCTTAATAAGATAGACACCGGCGATGTCTTATCCTTCATTAATTATATAGCCACGGAAAAGCAACCAGAAGGGTAGCCACCCATTAAAATTGAAATACGAGACGCCGAGATGTTTGTATAAATGGTAGTATAAGAACCTAACAAATACTATTGCCTTCTATAGAACTACTACCTAAAGCTTATATAAGCCGAATTGCGTACTGCCTAAGACCATAATATTATCCAAGACTTACAAGCTAGTGAGGTACTTGCTAATAACATATACTAAAAGACTAAAGATAACCTCCGTATATCTAAGCGCAACGTCTAACGACTAAAGAAAGCTGAGATTATACTTATTGCTTAGGTTACTAAAAAGGAGGGCATAATTAAATACCTACAGTCTTAGCTTAATAAGTATATCCGTAATAACACCAAGTACCTTCCTACTACGTACTATACTACCTAAGTCTCTATGCCTCTGGCAATCTTACCTACTTAACGCTTGGCCGAAAGTTAGTGTTAAGTAGCTTTACCTAATAGGGACGACTCCTATAATAGCGACCAAACTTAAGCTATAATTGTGGGGTCTAATATATAATACCCTAATCCCCTAGTCTTCTAGGGAGACCGCAAGGAATATAGCTACTAGAAGATGTAAATCCGCGAGAAACTAACCTAGAGCGCCTACCTTTTTTCTAGGGAGGATGCTAAGATTGGTTATATTATTGGGCGTATAAAGGGTACCCTATTTAACAGACTCTTTGCCTAATAGGAGACCAATGGCCCCTAGAAGTGGTAGTCCTACTAGGAGGTTCTTAATAATTTTAACCTAATGTATTACGACTACGACCTAGTAGCCACCAGTTAAGCTAAACTATGCGCCCTAAAGATAAGTCCTACTAAGTTATTTAATGAGTTCTATGTTAAGTTCTAAGAGTACACTGGAGTCCTCTCCTAAGATAACGCTAAAGACTAGGAAGATTTCCTTAAAAAGGTCACCTATTACCTTAGTTATGCTGCCGCTAGTTATAATTACAATAACGTGTATAGCATAGTGGCAGCCCTATGGAAGATTGAATAATGGCTAAATTAGATCTCTACTGCTAACCCTTACCTAAAGGCTTCTATATAGAAGCCCTCTGGGCTAACTATACCTATATATACTAGGTCACCGACGCCTACTATAAATACTAGAGCTAATATTAACCTCTCTATACCAACCTTCCTACGTAAGCTCCTAGACGGAGAGCGCGAGCTACTTTAGAAGCTAGGGCGCTGCTATAGATGCCGTTAAGAAGGCTATTATTGCGAGAACCCGAACTGCCTAATGGCTAGGTTTGGTAATCGCCGCCTAACACCTAACTTTATACCTTAAACACTAAATACCTCGCTATGTACCGCTACCGTACAAGACAAAGACGCAGTAATAGTAGTAGAGTTAGATATGGAAGCGGAAAACGCTAAGTCCTAGCCCTAAGTTACGGGTTAGGACGCCCTGATAATAGAGGGATCTATATATTGGCCTGCTTAATAGATAACTTAGTAAAGATAAATGGACGAAAATAGATAGTTTTACCTATAATAGGAACTACTGCTAAAAAGTAATATAAGAGCCATTCTATAATTAATTGCGGAGCTATTAATAAATTTGTAGATACCTAATTTGTGCGTATTTATAACCTACTTACCTTACCCTTTACTAAAGCCCGCGCCCTATGACTTGCTGATGGTAATTGTACCGTATAGAAGATTACCTATATGGCACAACTTTACTTAGACATGAATGGGCACCAAGAAGAGCTCTGGGCCTATATTATACCACTTACCAACTACCCTATTATCCTTAGAATAAACTGGCTTGAATAACACAACCCCACCATTAACTAGAAAAAGAGAGAAGTAACCTTTAACTTTAAATACTGTAGAGAGACTTGCCTAGGGCATGGCCTAGCCGCCTCTATTTACTCCCTAGGATATTAACCCAAGGAACCCCTTATTACCCCACCTATAACTAACTGCCACTATATAAGTGCTGCGGCCTTCTACCATATAGCACGTAAGAAAGGCTAGACCGTTGCTATAGCTTCCTAATTACGACTATATAAGCTTAATAAAGAACAGGACCACGTCCTCTATAGTAATAGAATAGACATAGTTGACCTCCTAGAAGACGACGCCCCTATAGAACTTTACGGACTTTCACCTTTAGACTTTAAGAAGTTTATAAACCTTAAAAAAGGACTTACTAATAAGGAACTCCGTAAGCTCCTCCCTAAAAGGTACTATAACTTTATTAATATATGCTTATAAAAGGGCGTAGATATACTCCCCCTATATTAACCTAACAACCATGCTATTAATATTAAATAAGGGAAAATGCTACTTAATAAGAGACCCTACCTAATGTCAAAAAACGAACTCCTAGTTATAAAAAAGTATATTAACGAGCACCTTAATAAAGGGTTTATTTGTTCTAGTATATTACTAGCAGCCGCCCCTATCCTTCTTGCTAAGAAGCTAGGGGGAGGTATTTAATTCTACGTTAACTATAGAGGACTTAACGCTATTATAATTAAAAACTGATACCTAGTACCGCTTATACGCGAGACCCTTAAGCGGCTTAGTTAAGCCAAAATCTATACTAAACTTAATATTATCGCCGCCTTTAACTATCTCTAAATACAGAAAGGTAATAAATGGAAAACCGCATTCGTATCGCGCTTTGGCTAATTTAAATATACCGTTATGCCCTTTGGCGTATGCAGCGGCCCAGGCGCCTTCCAAAGCTACATTAATAACGCCTTACGGGACTACCTTAACGACTTCTGCTCTGCGTACCTGGATAATATACTTATTTACAGCGATAACCCTTTTAAGCATACCGAGCACGTTTGAAAGGTCCTATAGCGCTTTAGGAAAGCAGGACTTTATATTAATTTAAAGAAGTGCGAATTCTTAGTCACAGAAGTAAAATACCTTAGACTAATTATTACTACTAAGGATGTCTATATGGACCCTAAGAAGGTACGCATAATTGCCAAATAGTAAGCCCCTAACTGTATTAAGGATGTATAAGCCTTCCTTGGTTTCGCTAACTTTTATTGGAAATTTATATACAACTTCTTAGGCGTAGTAGCACCACTTATAGCAATAATGCGAACGAAGAGCCTTTCTGTAAAAGGAAGAAAAACGCACCTACGCTTTGCTTGGACGCCTAAATGCAAGAAAGCGTTCTAAGACCTTAAAAATGCCTTTACTAAAGCACCTATTCTAGCTCACTTTACACTAGGATAATAACTCTATCTTAAAACTAACTCCTCAGACCATATTAACGCAGGCATTCTTTCCTAGATAGGTGACAACGGCCTTCTTTACCTAGTTGTATTCTACTCGTCTAAGCTTACACTATAAGAGTGTAACTATAAGATCTATAATAAGGAACTCCTTGTGATTATATAAGTGTTTAAAGAATTCTAACTGGAACTTTTCTTAGTAGAACCTAACCAGCTAACTAAAGTCCTTATAGATTATCGCAACCTTGAGTACTTTATGACCATAAAGCAGCTAAACTAACGCTAAGTATATTAGAACGAGTTCCTCTCTGGTTTTAACTTTAAAATCGCATATAGACTAGGAGTATAAGGCACTAAGCCTAATAGTCTAACACGCCGCTCGTAAGACCTTTTTTAGTTAGAAGATGACCCTTGTAATTAGTTCTAATAATAGACGATCCTAAAAGCACGGAACTTAGCCCTAGGTATGCTACCCACGATAGAGCCAACTGCACCTTAGCTTTATACTATAGAACTAGAATTACCTCCTAAAATTAACAAGCTTATTACTGCAGTATATAACACCTCTGTTAACCCACTACTATATTAACTTATTGCCGCAAAGACCGCCGGCACCTATATGCTGCCTATAAACCTCCAAAGCTTGGGCCAGATTGATATAGTAGCCTTAAAAGTAAAAGAGAATAGGCTCTACTATAGAGGCCGCCTATTTATCCCTAACTTAGAAAACCTATAACGGCAACTAATCCAAATGGCCCACGACCTCCGGTTAAGCGGCTACTTAAGAAAAGAAGGGACCTATAAGCTCCTTAGCTGATACTACTTCTGGCCTAAGATAACAGACTCAGTTAAACGCTTTATAGGTGCCTACTATAGTTATAAGCGCGCTAAGGCCTTTAATATAAAGTATTAAGGACTACTACACCCTCTACCAGTACCTATACGACGATGGGCAGATATTGCTATATATTTTATTGTTAACCTACTACCCTATAAACAACACGGCCGTACCTACAAGAATATCCTTATGATAATATACCGACTTATAAAAGAGCGCCACTACGTCCCTACTGAAGGTGTAGCTGTTAGCGACGTTATTAATGCCTTTCTCCGCGAAGTTTACCAATTATATGGGCTACCTAACTCAATTACGTCTGACTAAGGCACATAGTTTAACTCTAATATATAGAGACGAATCTGCTAATATCTTAGCACCTCCGTTAAGATATCTACATCCTTCTACTACGAAACTGCCGGGTAACCGGAAAAAGCTAATGCTAGCATAAAAGCGTACCTATAATAGGTAGTTGCCTATAGTTAGGATAACTGGGTGGATCACCTTCTACTAGGTAAATTTGCAGCGAATAACTACGTCTTAACCACTATAGGACTTACCCCGTTTTTTGTAAATAAGGGTTATCACCCCTAATCCGGTATAGAGCCACCAGAACCTATTAATAAGAAACTGCTATATGGAAAACGCCTTAAGATGCTACTTGCCGACTAATATACAGACCGCATGAAAAATCTACTTAACTACTGTAAGGGAGAAATGGCCTGGGCTTAAGCAAAGCAGGCCTACTTTGCTGATTGTTATAAAGCGCCACTACTGAAGATGCGTGTTGGTGACTAGGTATAGCTAGATACACGCAATATCTCTACGCAGAGGCCTATAAAGTTACTTAATTATAAGAATCTCGGCCCCTATTAAATTAAACGCGTTATTAATAGGGGAGCTGTATATAAGCTAGAGCTCCCGCCTGCCCTAGCCACCTATAGGATATGGCCTGTATTTTACCTATAGCTATTACACCTTCACCAGCCTAACCCCTTATTAGGATAGACATAGTCTAAACCTCTACCAGTACTAATCTAAGATAAGAACGAAGACAAGAACCACAAGGAGTGGACCATTAAATAAATTATTAACTCTAAATACCATAGCAAAGGCAGGGGACGGCGGCTCTACTATAGAGCTATCTATACAGGATTTGATATAGACTAGCCAGAATGGCAACTATAGGAAGACTTTAAAAATGCAAAGGATCTAATCAGCGATTTTTACTACGCGAACCCACAAAAACTAGGCTTAAGCAGAGATTTTGTGCCTAATCCTCTATAGGAGCCCTTATAGAGTTAAACCGTATATTGCTATATAAGGGCAAATTGCCGTTAGGTTGCTGTCAGATTGCCGCAAATTACTATTATATAATGGCAAAGTGCGATCACGTAACCGGAAAATCGTTAAGATGTCCAGGAACTTTAACTGGCGGTTAAAGTTATCTAATTGGTTGAATTCTTAGGTGCCAAGTCTTATCACATGACGTTGTTGCAAGCCTTTAGCGATATTTCCTTTTCTTCTCTATACCTTACTACATGTATATAGCAACCACAGCGTCGCCGGAGCTCCGCCTCTATAGGAGGGGGGGTAGTGTCACGGAACCCCACCGTAGGGGCCTCCATAGGAGAGCCCCGTGCTCTCGCGTACACCTCGCGTATAGCTTACGTTAGCTACGCGTAGGTATGTCACCTCCTTACGCCCTCGACCCTTACGATCGATCGCGTAACGTCTTGTAGACTCCTCGAATACATACGTTTAGCTGCCACTGTTCCGCGCCCCGTGACATAAAGCCTTTAAGAAATCCCAACTAGTTATGCAAGCTTATAATAACTTAGAAAAGGAACTGGTTCTTACCTAATTACTAACCATTTAATAAGTTAGCTAATAACTAATTCTCTGCATTGCCGCTATAAAGCTTCTATAAGCATGACTTTACCTCCGAGACATTTTACAGGCCTATGTACAATTAACTACTACACTAAATTAAGAGTTCTACGTATGACCTCCGCACAAGCTAATTAAGCAACTTGGGATTAACAAGGCCTTGGTTTTAAAAGTTATAAAACCACTCTACGGAGTACCGGAAGCCGGTAACCACTGGTTTAAGATATATCACTCGCATTACATCTAATAGTTATATAGGGACTAGTCTATATACGACCCCTGTCTCCTACAGAGCAACAAGCCCTTTGGTATTGTAGGCCTATAAACCAATAATACTCTATTCCTAGCAGATGAGACCTTTATAAATATAGAGCAAAATAAGCTGTATAAGGCCAAGTTTATAGCTAAGGAACGGGAACAGCTTACTATTAATACGCCTATTAAGTTTAACAGTGGAGTTATTTAGCTACTAACTAATAGGAGCATTACGCTTACTTAGGAACGATAATGCATAAACCTTAGTACGATTAGCACTAAACTTGCCATAAGTATGGGATTAAGAGGAGCTATAAGAACCCTAACCCTAAAGGACTAATATATTTTAACGTGCTAGAGGTGTATATATCGCTTCAGTTTGCCAGCCAGAAGCCTTATTTAATTTATTCTTTACCGCCTAGGTAATTAACCCTAATAAAGAAGACGTAAAACAGTTAAATAAGCGCCTAAGCTGGCAAATTAAGAACGCCAATAGAGGCCTTAAGTTTATTAAGTTAGATATTAAAACCCTATAGCTACTGGTATTTACGGACGCGTTATTTGCCAATAATAAGGACCTCTCTTTACAGATCGGCTATGTTATCGTACTAGCTAATGCTATAAAGAAGGCTAATATCGTCTATTAGAGCTTAGTTAAGTGTAAAAGAGTTACTTAAAGCGTACTAGCTTCTAAACTCTACGGTACAGCCTACGGCTTTAATATTAGCGTTGTGATTAAGTCTATAGTAGACAAGATCCTATAAATCAACCTCCTACTTGTACTTTGCACTGACTTTAAGTTCTTATATAACTGTCTAGTACAACTCGGAACCACCTAAAAAAAACGCCTAATAATTAATATAATGTGCCTCTAGCAAGCTTATAAACGGAGACAGATTACAAAGGTAAAATAGATTAATGGAAAGGCCAACCCTACTAACGCTATAATAAAGGGAAAACCCTACGCGGCTCTTTAATAGCTTATTAATATAAACCAAATCGACCTATAAGTTATAGGATGGGTTAAATAAACGAACTTAGACTTAACTTAGCGTTATATAACTAATTACGACGGTATGGACCCTAAATTTAACCAGCTAATTAGGATTTTCTATCCCCGGGATAGAAAATCGCTATTGGCTCGCTTACCACTAGCGCCTTAGCGGCCCTCGCGATATGTCAACCTGCTACCCCTAACGATTCTTCTTCTTCTTCTTATTGCGTATTGATTAGATCTCTAGCTATTGTGTATACGCTACGAATAGTCTAGAAGTAGACTTAACTTTGGAGTGTAGATTAGCCTTCTTTTTAGAGTTGCTCTAGTGTTGGAATGTTAGTTATGTGACGTGGTTACAAGACCACAAAGCAAGACTAGTTAACCTAACCTTGGAGCAACCCCTTACTTCTAGATAATCAATAACTACCAACTTTAACACCGCATACGTATCGCAATACAGTGATATTCGTGCACGTTAATAAAGTGAGTATACCGATAGATATAAAGCTATATAGAAAACAGCTGTTAGCTCTTAATATGTTACGCAGCTATACCTAAAGCTTAATCTTATGTACCTACCTTATCTATACGTTTAAATGCGTCACCACCTATAACGTCTTAGTATTATTAAAAAAGAGAATTACTCTAACTAATAACGCCTAAAAGCTTTAAGTAGCTACCTAGTATGCAAAGCTTAAAAAAGTGCCTTAGAACCAGAACTTTAAGGTCTAGTTAAAGGAGTGGGAGAAGGTGTATATTAAGCGCAAGGAGCTAGATCTACTTAAGGTAAATAGTAACCAATTAGTAAGAGACTTTAAGTATATAGTCGATTTAATTATACTAAGCTAGTTAGAATACTGGAAGAACTAGCTTAAAAGGCTTAAGTAGAAGAATAAAATACTTTCTACCTTTTTTAAACTAGTTAAAATCTACCAAAATTACCGTTGTACAAAGCTCGCCTAAAAGGGCAAAACCCTATGAGGATCCTTTGTAGCCACCTTTAAAGATAAGTTAAGTAAGTTACTGAATTTAAAGCCTAACGTCAGGAAAACGGGGAGTGGCGCAGGAAATTTGGTTTCGCTAAAAGCATTTTTGGGCCCAGGGCTAGCTTTCCGCCATATTAGCCAAACCCTGGGGCTGTACGCTAGCTTTTCGCCATATTAGCCAAACCCTGGGGCTGTACGCTGGCTTTTCGCCATATTGGCTAAACCCTAGGGCTATACGCCAGCACTACGCTAGCTAAAAGGGCGTAATACTATGTATATTGTAGCAATAAGCCAGCTTCTGGCTATAAA
>Ga0307507_10004038_pt1 | contig 26890 bp, 10 predicted proteins | sample 7_EM_MG_FD_207223 | JGI IMG/M metagenome (GOLD analysis project Ga0307507, IMG submission 207223) | Populus trichocarpa ectomycorrhiza microbial communities from riparian zone in the Pacific Northwest, United States - 7_EM | ecosystem: Host-associated > Plants > Roots > Unclassified | place...
AGCCGCTATTCTACTTCCTAATTAATATAATTATTACTAACTGCTATAAGCTCTCTTCTTTTACTATATTTAGCTAGCTATATAAAATCAAGTATAAGGACCTTATAGTAGATCTTATAAATACCCCATTTTAAGTATTTAATTCGGCTAACTATATATTAGAAACTCGTCTTTCTATAAGCCAAATTGTCCTCTAAATACCTATAAATTACGGATATAAGCTAGTTATTATTAATAGGGTAAATAAGACGTATTTAGCGTGCGCTAAAGCTAGAAAAAGATTATTATTATTATTATTTGTTCTATTTATTGCCCAATTCAGTCCCTTTTTATATCTATATAGGCTACTACCTATCTATATAGGAAACATCCCCGTAAAGGGGAAAAACCTAGGTGTTTCCTTTTAGCTAGTCTTATACGTTCCGCCTTCGCCTCAGAAGTTAATATAGAAATGCTATTAAAACACTTAAAATAATTAAATAATAGTTAATAAGGAGCATTTTGTACTATATAGCTATTTTAAATAATCTTAATAATAATAATTGTGGTATAATAACCTGAAATCTAAAGCTGGGCATAAGTTGAGCTAAAGTTAGTTAGTTGCGATTAGGGACAAGCATGAATACGTCAGCGACGGCCCTAAGGATTTAAGGAGGTGGCTAAGTCTAAGGCAGCAGTCTTGGCTGAAACTTTGGTTTGAGGCGATGTTGGGCATCTTTAGCCAATTCCCAAATTTGGGCCCTAAGGGCCCAGAACCGGACTCCTCCTTGCGTGCTTAGGGGGCGCTTAGGGCTGCTCAGGTTAAAGCGGCGGCTGCTCAGGTCCAAAGACGGAAAGGGATCTTGGTGAGGGGAGTTTTCGTTAAAGACTGTAGCGGTAATCACTAGTCAAGTGCACCATCCAGCGTAGATACTGCGCTTGCCAAAAGAAGTGTGCACCCGCAAGAGAGGTAAAGCCTTTAATTTTTAAGCTTAATCGCAAGAGTTAAATTTGAAATTCTCTAGCGCGTACGAAGCGAAATTGCTGTGTTGCGCGCATACATACTGGAGGTCAGACTGTTGAAATGAGGTTATAGGGCTAAAACTCTGTGTATTGCTTATTTTCTATATAGGTGGTTGAAGAGATTTTAAGGAACTTTGACCGGCGGTTAAAGTTCTCTAATTGGTCAGATTCCTGCCAAGAGGTTCTCCTAAGTCTTATCACGTGATATCGTTGCGGGCTTGTTTTCCAACACCCTCCCTCAAGCTTAGTCAACGATACCGCTATATACACTATATATAGGGGTGTAGGATTGCTTAATAAGGGTTGCTAAAGCTCCTCTAAGGTAGAATAAGTGTTTAATAAGGAGTTACGCCCTCCTTAACGTCTAGAGACAGCACCTACTTAGTAAAACGTCTCTTGAAATTTTTGGCAGCACCTCCCTATAGGTGTTCTACATTGCCTATAGAGCTCTAGAGGCCCTATAGCCTCACCCTATATCTCTCCTAAAGTATATCCATCCTTCCTACCAGTATAAGCCCTCCCTAATGTCGTGGCCGTTAGATTCGGGTGGTAGGTTTAAGTGGTAGGTTAGTAGATTAAGGTTAAGCTCTGTCGCTCGTTTTAAGGCCTTAAGGCGTTATTTAGCGCACTCTCTAAGGATCTACTAATTGTATACTGATTTCCTATTAAGGCCTAGTGTAGTTAATTAAGTCTCTGCACCATCTAAAGGTGTTTAAAGAAGGCGTAGAACTAAGGACCCGCAAGAGATTTAGTAAGGCCGTTGGCCGCTATGTTAATTAAAGCAACATATACAAGGTCAATCCTATTACTGTTTATCTTATCTCTTATATAGTAAAACTGGATGTTAATATACTTTATTTAATTATATTAAACTGGATTTTTAGCTAATGCTTTTATAGCTTGGTTATTAGTTTTAATTAAGATCCTAGCGAACTGCTTGCTCTAGTCTAGTACACCTAGTTTAGTAAGTAAAAGTTAAAGCCATATAGCCTCTTTTACTGCAGCCATTAGAGCCATATACTCTAATTAACATATTAATAGTAAAATGGTAGCTTGTTGCTTTAATTTCCTTAAGATTGGTCCTCTATTTAATATAAATACAAAGCCCAATATAGAGCGTCTCGTGGTTTTATCTTATCCCTAGTTGGCGTTACTAAAGCTAATTAGTGTAAGGTCTAGGTTCTCATCACCTCTATAGGTAATTCCTCTATTAAGTAAGCCAGCCAGGTATTAAAGGATAAGTCTTATGGCCGTTATATGGGTAGAGGTAGGATTATAGGCGAAACGGCTCACCGTTAACACTGTAAAGGTAATATCTGGCCTTATTTCTATTATAGGAAATATAACTAAACTAACCATACTCTAGTATCTTCTAACATTATCCTTACTAGTAGTTTCTTAATTGGCTATAAGCTTAATTAAGTGCTTTATAGGTATTAGTAAGATATTAGCCTTTTATAATCTAAAACATTTAAGAGCTTTAATAAGGTAGGCTCGCTATAAGAGTATAATATTTTTCTTTATTTAATCTCTTATAACTATTATACCTAAGTAAAAGCTTATTGGCCTAAGATCTATTATTTAAAAGGCTGCTTTAAGCTCTGCTTTTGCCCAATTAACTATTACTATATCCTTATAGATAATCTTAGTATTATTAAAATAGGTAGAAATAATTAAACCTTTCTATCCTTTACTGGTAGCGAATATACTATAATCTACGTATAGATGGTAAAATTCAAGTTTTTCTAGTAGAAACTTTAAGAGCGTCTTGTACTAGATTTAAGGTAACTGTTTTAGTCCATAAAGGGTCTTCTTAAGGCGGCAGACTTTACCAGCTTCTTTATAGCCTTTTGGCATAACAACATAAAGTTCTTAATTAATTGGTCTATAGAGAAAGGCGGTTTTAACATCCATCTATTTAATTTTAAGGTTATAGTAGGCAGCAATCGCGAATAGAGCCCTAAAAGCTATAGGTTTTACTACCGCAGCAAAGGTCTGGTTATAGTCGACACCATACTGCTGTAGATATCCCTTAACGACCTATTTAGCCTTATAGCAAAGGACCTTGCCATCCTTTCCCTTTTTAACTTTAAATACCTATTTACCAGTAAGAGGCTTATAAGGAGGCTTAAGGGAGGCAAGGTTAACAAGTTCCTATGTCTGGTTCTCAATTAGAGACCCTACCTCCTCTATTATTGCTTTTATCCATTCTTTACTGTTCAGGCCGTTAATTGCTTAGTCATATATATAAGGCTCATCTTTGTTAATTAAGGTAGTAAATATATACGTTTTAAGATTAGGTGAGCCAGTATATTAAATATAGCCGGCTAGTAAAGCCATAGGATTAACCGCGTCGCGATCATTTAAGTAAGGGTTTTAAGGTATAGATTAAGGAGGAAAGGTAGATAAAAGGGCTATCAATTTATCGCCTATTTCATTGTCCCAGTTACTTAGTAGCTTATTAATATTATCAGCCCATTGGTTAAGGCTTTGGTCTATACCTATAAGGCTTATAAGGAAGGCAGTAGGGTCGCTTAGTAAGTCAACTCTTGACGTCTAGCAGCCTAATTAAGTAGTAGTTATAGTAAGGTTTTTAGGCAGAGACTCAAGCCTATAGGGCAAGCTATCGCGACCTTCCTTCTAATTAATTCTTTATTGTCTTTTTCTTAATAGAGGCTTCAGCTAAGAAGTAGTAGTGTCTTCCCTCCCTTACTCATTAGACGAGTTAATAGATTCTTCCATAAATATAGTAGTAGTTTTTAAGCTAATATCGCCTTTGTAGATTTTAATATCTTTAAGATGCTCGATCTTCTATTCATCTAGTAGCCAAACGTAATAGATTGTCTTGCCGTCATAGCTAATTAGAATACCCTTTTTTACTTATAGAGCGAACCTAGCTAATTTTACGCGATCTTCTTTAGCTATAAGGGAGTAGACGGTAGATCCTAGAGCCCTTAGATAGTATACTAAGGGAGGTTTGCCCTTAAGCTTTTTATAAGGTAATATACTATCAAGAAGAGCTCTTATAGGGCGTCTGTTTTTAATATATATAGCTATAAGGAGTATGTCAGGCCATAGAAAGTCTGGTATATTGCCAGCGAGAATCATTAAACGGGTAATCTTGGTAGAGGTTCGCTACGAGCGCTCTGCTACTCCGTTTTCTTCCTAAGCGTATAAGGCGGCAGGTTTAAATTCTATACCTAGATTATCTATCTAGGTGGTTGCTTTCTTGCTACAGAGCTCTACTCCGTAGTTGGTACGAATTCTAGTGATTTTAAGGTCAAATTTGGTGTAGATCCAATTATAGTACCTCTATAAAGTACTGAGCCACTCGTCCTTTATATGGACGGTGTAGACTATAGTAAACCTTATATAGTTGTTGTTACGGACGCTTTAAGTACAATGTTACAACTACTTGGGGAAGAGTCGCAGGAAGCTAGTTGGTTAATATAGGCACGGACTAGGATGGATCTGGTGGAACCATGTGACGAGGAATAGTAAGCGAGTCACATGATATTATACGCAGTGTACGGAGTATACGCAGTGTACGCCACGTATAACACGTATAACACGTACCTTACGTACAAGAGAGGATTTCTTAGGAGTATGGTTGTGTATTTAAAGGACCTTAGTCCCTACCGTAGATAGTTCTCTTCTTATAGTAAATCTTAGAATATAATTGGAGTTAATTTATTAGGCAACCACTCCACCAGTTATTATTATATTGTTGTTTTATTCTTACCTATATACCTAGCCTAATAACAGAACCCACTGTAGTTCCTGCTATAAGGTTCCGTTACATATTCACTATTAAGGTTACAGTATTAAACAAGATTAAATAATATGCCACTAAGAGCACTAGTTATAACGGCGTCGACGGCAGCCACAACCTTAGGGCCAGGTGATACCAGTATAGACAAAGGGGATTCTCAAGTGGTTACGCGAGGTTAGTTATAGGAAATAGTTAATTACTTACAAGATAATAATAGGATACTTAAAGAACGTATTAATGGAATCAGAGTAGCAAAGATTAAGTTACCTTTAATTAAACAATTCTTAGAGGAGAAGTTAAAGCTTAAAGGATTTCTTACGCAAATGCATTTTAAGGTAGTATAGGAAGGAGCAAAGTTAGCAATATCGTTAGATTAAGTAGCCTATATAGGATTGTTCTTAACGGGAAGAGCACTTAAGTGGCTTAAGCTATATCTTACAGAAATATAGGCTAATAGCATAACAACAACTAACTAGGACGTACGGTATATATTTACTAGTTAGAATGGGTTTGCAGAGTAATTAACGCAGATATTTAGAGACCTGGAAGCTATAACCACAGCAGAACAAAAGCTTTAGAACTTAGTATAATGCACTTTAGTAATTAAGTATATAATACAGTTTTAAACACTAGCTATATAGGTTAAGTGGAACGATAGGGCGCTTATAGCATAGTATAAACAGGGACTTAAGGCTAAAGTCTAGGACGCAATTATCCTAATAGAAGATGTAGATACTCTAAGAGAGTTAATAGATTAGTTAATAAAGATTAATAATAGAATCTATTAAAGGGAACAAGCTAAAAGAGGGCAAGATAGAGTTCTATAGTTATATAAGGCGTAGAGTACGCAATAGTAGATATAGAGTTAAAAACTATGGAATGGCGTAGAGCTAATGGACTTAAGTAGTACCAAAGAAACCTAAAAATAGGAAAAGAAACTATAAAAACCTAAAGGTTAAGGATTAAGTAATTAAAGGACCTAGAAGTAGAGGCCAAACTAGGGATCTTAGTAGTAGAAGATATTTAGGCGGACTCTATAGCAAGAAAGGTGGTTTAAAGATAGAGCTTATATAAATTATGGAAAACAGGGTTATTTCGCTAGAGACTATAGAGGTGGTTAAAGTAACTATATAGTAAAGGGAACTAGGCCAGCAGATAGCACATATAAATAGAGGGATAATAGTGCACTATAAGGAATAAAAGAGTGTTTAATTAATAGTTTTATATATTATTACAATAACGTATACCAAATTTATAAGGATACTAAGTATGGCGCAAGCTATTGGCTATAGGAGCCATTATTATCTAAGTTTAAAGGAACTAATAAACCAGCTTATAGATTGGACATTAAAGATAATAAATTTAATAAAGGCAAAGCATTTACTAATAATAAGGTAATAAAGGCAGTTTACTAGAAGCATATAGACCTTAGAGAAGTTAAAATAGAAGTAGAGACTAAGACCATTATAGAACAAGGTTCAGTAATGGGTATTATAACACCATTAAATACAATTCCCATCGCTTTATAAGATAATAGGAGTAACATTTAGAAGAAACTAAGCAAGCAGATAACTGCTAGTGCTAGCTTATTACTTAATAAAGGTAAAAGACCACAGGCTTAAGATTCTTAAGCAGAGATAAGAAAAGCTTAAGATTTTTAAGATAAGATAAGACATACCTAAGGACCTATAACGGATAAAAACCAATAGGAAAGGGTAGTAACTTAATTTAGTAACAAATAAATAAGTATAGGACGCAAGTTTAAGAACTATAAGTTTAGAGAACGAATAAGAATATTAGCAATCCTAAGTAAACGCAGTATTTAGCCTAAAGATTAAATAGTTAATACTAGGATTAAAAAGTGAGATGACTATAAAAATCTAGCTATAAGACACAGAAAATAAGAAACTATAGATAAGTTTAGGATAAGAATTATTATATAGTAAAAATAAAAGCTAGATAAGAGGTTAGCTATACCAGGTTATATAAAGGATAGAGTACCTATGTAAAGAGTTACTAATAGGCCGAGTGCAGGAACACCTAGGGCAAAGTAGTTAGATAAACTAAAATAAGAAGAGGATCTAGATATTCCAACTAGGTTTAAAGAAAGATATACTAAAGGGTGTTATAATATAGTAATAATAAGGTACTTTCTAATAGATAAACCATATACACTAAACCAGTTGTATGGAAAGTGGTATAGGCAATAACATAACAACAAATGGGCAGATTTTTATATGTGGCTAAACAAAAAAGTTATCTAAGACCAACCTATTATAGAGAAACGTATAAGTTATATTAAAGGAGTATTAATTATAATATTAAGGAACCTAGAAGAAGGATCTAGGGACTAGAGAAGTAAGCAATAAATCTTAGTACCTATAGCAGAGATACCAGTGGTTAGGTTAACTAGGTATAGGTTTAAACTTAAGGATAAAGATAAACTAAGAGTTAACCTAAAATATACAGCGTATTATATACTATTATGGATAGCTTGTGTAAATAACATGTATAATATATATAGAGCACCTAAAGATAGGAACCAAAAGTACCCAGTAAGGATATATTAGGCACTAGAGGAAAAGCGGTTTAGGAATACTAAGTATATACATAGTTAGTACCTAGTAGAAGTATAAGGTTAAGGAGACTTAACACTTTAACTAGGAAGATTCCTTACGGAAGAATACCTAGAAGGATAACAGTAGTAAAAGTGCCTAGAGAACACTTATCTATAGTATATAAAGGAAAAGAAACGAACTAAGTATTAGCCAAAGTTGGACTAAGTATAGGCAGGATCTAGCAGCTAATAGTTAGGAAAAGGGGAGGCGTATAGAACTAGAGGGAACTAGTATTAAAGCCTTAAACCCTTAAAGGAATTTAAGGTTAACACCTAAATTTAAAAGCTAAGTGGCAAGATCAGCAGTTTAAAGCGTTAGTAGATAGTAGAGTAACTAGGAACCACATATTACTAAAGGTAGTGGAAAGGATAGGGTTACTATATAGATAAAAGGAATACCCGTATCTACTTATAATAATTTTAGGAGATTAGATAGCCTATAGAGGAGGTATTATTAATCTTAAAATAGGACCTATTTAGATAACTATTAAAGGGAGACTAGTTAGAATGTCTTTTAATATCTTACCATTAGGACAGGACAAGGCAATACTAGGAATACCTTAGTTATAGGAATATAATCCAAAGATTAATTGGGTTATAGGTTAGGTTAATATTAAGGATACTTAACGGCGTAAAGTACAATAGCAAACCAAGTTGGTATAGTACTAAGTTAGAGCGACATATAAAGAGACTAAGTAAGGCTTAAGTTATATACTAAAGAGATACCATAAGTATGGTAAAAAGTTATAGTTACTAGAAAGTAAGAAGCTATTAGAGCATACAGCTTAGGACTACAAAATAGAATTAAAAGAGGGAATAAGTCTAAAGTTCTTTCTAATTTATAAGCTTACTAAAATAGAGTTAGTAGCGCTTAAGGAGTTTATCTAGGAGAACTTATATAAGGGATATATTAGACTATTATAGTTATTAGCAGGATATCTAGTATTATTTATCCTAAAGAAAAACGGAAAACTTAGGATATATATAGACTATAGATAGTTAAACAGCATTACTAGGAAGGATAGGTATCCTTTACCCTTAATTAGCGAAATCTAAGATAGGATAGGCAACGCAAAGATCTTTATAAAGATAGATTTAAAATAGGTATACCATTAGATTAGAATTAAGGAAGGTAATAAATAGAAGGCAGCCTTTAGGTTAAAGGAAGGACTATATAAGCCATTAGTTATATAATTTAGGCTTATAAACGCACTAGCAACGTTCTAGAAGTAAATTAATAGTGTATTAGGAGAACACCTAGATAAATTTATTATAGTATACCTTAACAACATTATCATCTACTTAGAGAGTAAGGAAGAGTATAGAGAACACATTAAATAGGTCTTAAAGAGACTATAAAAAAAACAGATGCTAGTAGCAATTAAGAAATGCAAGTTCTTTACCTAGAAAACCGATTTTATTGGATTTATTATTAAACTAGGCCAACTTAGTATAGATCCAAAAAAGATTAAGGCTATAGTAAATTGGTAAGAACTAGAGAATGTTACGCAGTTAAGATTATTTCTAGGGTTTTGCAATTACTATAAAAGGTTTATAGCGCAATAGTCACAAAACATTAAGCTATTTACGCGGTTAACAAAGAAAGAAGAACTATAGGCATAGGGAAAGGAGTAATAAGAACTATTTAAAAGAATTAAAGAGTTGTTTACCTAGGAGCCAGTTTTTAAAATCTATTAACCAGGTCTAGAGACGGTTGTAGAAATAAATATATTAGACTTTGCACTAAGGGCATACTTTATATAGAAATATTAAGATAGATGGCACCTAGTAGCATACTATAGTCAAAAAATGACACCACTAGAGTTAAACTATGACATCTACAATAAGGAGTTGTTAGGTATAGTTACAGTACTTAAGAAATAGAGAGCATTCTTACAAGGCATAAAGAAACCATTTATAGTTAAGATAGACTATAAGAACCTTACAAGATTCCTAATAACAAAGGAACTCAACTAAAGACAGGTTAGATAGGCAGAAATACTTATAGAATACTATTTTGAAATTTAGTATACCAAGGGTACAGATAATACATAAGCAGACACTCTAAGTAGAAAGGCTGAACTATAAAGTAATAAAAAGCTATTGGGAGCTTTATTACGAAAGGATTAAGACGGATTAATTAGGTACAATTATCTAAAGATTATAATAACTAAGAAAAGTCAGATCTATAAATTACTAGAGAGTAATTGGATATAGAAGATCTAAAAAGCATAGGCAGAGGATCTAAACTCAGAGTAATACAAAAATAAAGAAGTAACGTATATGCCTAAGTCTATTACAGAAGAATTTGTTAAGGAATTCCATAAGGGAATAATATAAGGACACAACAGAGCTATAGGCTTAGTATTAAGACTTTAAAAGGAATACATTATTTAAGGAATCTAGGGACTAGTAAGATAAGTTATAAAAAAATATCTAGATTGTTAAAGGAACAAACCAACAAGGTATAAGCCGTATAGAGGGCTACAACCTATTAAGACACCAGGAAGACTATGGGAGGTTATATTATAGAACTTTATTATTAAGTTACTAAAGTTAAGAGATCCTATTATAGGACAAGATTATAACGCGATTTTAGTAATAGTGGATAAGCTAATAAAGTAGGGATACTTTATAGCATACACTAAAGAGATATTAGCAGAAGATGTCGCTAGAATCTATATAAAGGAAGTATTTGCAAGATATAGAGCACTAGATAAGATTATATTAGATAGAGATCTAAGATTTATAGTAATATTTTAGGAAGTGTTTCTAGCAGAATAAGGGGTTTACGCAGTAATATCTATAGCGTATTATCCGCAGATGGATGGATAAACAGAAAGACTAAACTAGACACTAGAGCAGTATCTAAGGCATTACGTCAATTATGCATAGAATAATTGGGTATCGCTATTACCAGTTATATAGTTTATATACAATATAACACCATAAGAAGGAATGGGGACATTACTATTTAAGGCGAATTATAGATACGAGCTAAGAACATTATTATTACCACATTAAGTAAAAAAGACAAGTAGCACAGCTAAGTAAAGAATAGAGACGTTAATAAATCTTTATACAGACCTTAAAGAAACAGCTAAACTAGTATAAGAACGAATAAAAAGGTACTATAATACTAAGAGATCTAAGGGACCAGATCTTAAGGAGGGGGATAAAGTATAGCTACTATATAAAAATTTTAAGAGTTAACGACCAAGTAAGAAATTGGACTATGTTAGACTAGGACCTTTTAAAATCAAGTAAAGAATTTTATTAGTTATATATAAGTTAAACCTACTAGCCAAAATAAAAATCTACCCTATATAACACATTGCAATGCTAGAGCCAGTATACGGGAATATTAAGCTACTAGTCTACAAGGCAGATATATATAGAGAATAGAAGGAAGACAAATAGCAAGTTTTAAAGATTATTAGTTATAAGGATATAGATAACGAAATATAGTATAAAGTAAAGTGGATAGGCTATAGTAAGACTATTTAGGAACCACTAAGCAACCTAAAAAACGCTATAGGAAAGGTACGGGAGTATTAAAAAAGAGTAGGTTAGGTAATATTAACAAAGAAGGATCGCTAAAGAATAAGTCACCTAAGGGGGACCTAAGAGGAGCAATTGCTAAGCTACTTAGAGTTATTTCCCTCGCAGGAGAAGAGCCAGTCCTTTTATTACCTAGCTTAGACAAACCCTATTAAACTAGTTTCTACTCCTTAGAACGGACCTTCTTACAAACATATTTAAGATAAAGAAGACGGGCAGAGGCCGATAAACGGGCTTTAAGGGCATGCTGTTAAGCAGCTACAGCCTCCTACTCCACTTTCTATGAATAACGAAGCTTATCTAAGGCGCTTAAGAGCTCACCATTAAGCTTTATAGTGGTAGATTAAACATGAGACCCTATAATAAGTTACTTAGGGAACTTAAAGACTATTAAGAGTTATAGGACGCGTATACTTAGCGTTAAAGATAGAGCAAACATTACAAGACAATTAAATGTTTGCTTTAGTGCACTCTAAGCAAGACAATGGTTATTAAGACAAGGGACTCGCTATCGCAATATATACTAACCCCGCTTTCGCATAATAAGAATATGGAGATAATATTATCTCACTAAGCGACAGTATGGCAGCCACGGTGCGAGCATAATATTGCGCTTAGGAGGAAGAAGAAGCTTTAGGTATAATAAGTAAGGATATTAACCAGACTAATTAAACAGATATTATACCTCTAGTGGACAACTTAGAGATATTAGGAATCTTTAAGGACGAAGATAAAGAGAAGGGAGATAGTATTACGGACGCTTTAAGTATAATATTATAACTACTTAGGGAAGAGTTGCAGGAAGCTAGTTGGTTAATATAGGCACAGACTAGAATAGATCCGGTGGAACCATATAATAAGAAATAGTAAGCGAGTCACATAATGTTATACACAGTATACGGAGTATATGCAGTATACGCTATATATAACACGTATAACACGTACCTTACGTATAAGAGAGGATTTCTTAGGAGTACGGTTATGTATTTAAAGGACCTTAGTCCCTACCATAGATAGTTCTCTCCTTATAGTAAATCTTAGAATACAATTGGAGTTAATCTGTTAGGCAACTACTCCACTAGTTATTATTATGTTGTTATTTTGTTCTTACCTATATACCCAGCCTAATAATAGAACCCACCGTAGTTCCTACTACAAGGTTCCGTTACAGTTGTTAGTAAAAGATATATAGTATCTTTCGCCTTTAAAGCCAACGGGGGTAATAGGTCCCACTAGATCCATATAGACAAATTAAAACAGTTATATAGCTCGTTTCTAGGGCGTTCTATTATACCTCTTTCTGGCTTTAGATTAAGCGTAGGGCTCATAGTATTCATTACCAATGTTATTAAACTTAATACCAAGTTTACTTAGGTGGCGTTTAAGGTTACTATAGTTAAGGTGGCCAAATCGGTAATACTAAACAGGTAGGCTTTCGTCGTTTTTAATTATCTAGAGGATTAATTCTAACGAGTAGTTATACTACCAAATTGGGTAGAGTCGTTAAACTTTAGGTGCGTATCCTATCACCTTGTTGTTGTATTTAAGTTCGTGAGTCTCGTTGTCAAAGAAGACGCCTATTTCCTCAAGTCGGCTTCTAGATAGTAGGTTTGCTGGTAAATGTGGTACGTAAAGAACATTGTGTAGAGTAAGCGTATAATCGAGCTCTATAGGGACCAACTGTATCTAATAAGGTGTCGTCATTGACGTAGTTAAAGAGAAGTTCACAATTCTTACAGCAGTGGACGGTAGCAGCAGTATTGTAGATAAAGTCGTACCTACTTAGTTAGGCTTGTACCACCGCTACTACAAGCTCGCGTCATGGATTTACTTTATTTTTAACTTAATTAGAGTGTTTATTAAGCTAAATAGGTGGCCTAGTCCTCTGCTTCTTCCTTTCACGGATTCTATCACCAATTCTCTATAGTGCGTTTTCTGGGTTTCTCTCCTAGCAGTCTTCTTTAGAATGCGTAGTTCTGTTATACTTTACGCAGTTAGGGTGCTTACACGTTCCTACCAGTACAGTCTTTCTCTTTGTAGACATTCCGTTATTTAAATGTGCTACTAGTATAGTAGGAGCTTCTTAATCAAGCTTGCTATTAAAGACAATAAGTTCCTTACCTAAGGCTTATAGGTCGGTATTTTTCTATATCCAATTTGTTCGTTAAGTTATTTTAAACTAAGTGTAGTTAGTGGAGCTGACTTCATACAAAAGGGCCGCTTAGGTAAGGATTTCGTAGTTAATAGGTTAGTCCATTTCAATAAGGCAATTAAGGTTTAATGTAATATAGGAGACAAACTCCTCTATGTTCTTAAAATCTTAAACATGTTTAGTAAAGAAGGTGGCCATAATATTAGTAACAGCTGCCAGATTAAGATCCTTAAAGCATTCTTTTAGAGCCTTCCATTTCTTAAGCACCTATTTAGCGTTTAATATAAACGGCTTATAGATATCGCCAATGTTCTAGTTAATAAAACCGGCTACGTAGGCTAGCTGTTCCTTATATTTCTCCCATTCTTTTACTAAATCAGCTAGCTTAATTTTTAGCTGTTTAATAGTAAAGCCTAAGTCTACCCATTTCTCTTTAATTAACTTAATTATAGGAAAAAGCCGTAGTAAGTTATTAAGAACCTACTTAATGTTTTTAAATCAGAGGTGGTTTTATATATTAATACTAAATATTAGCTAGTCTTCTTGTCTAACAAGCTTTTAGATAAAGGCTTAGGTGGTACGTTTATTGCTTATATTAATAAGGCTTATAGGTAGTTTATAGTAGGCAGTCTATAGGCCTTATTATAATAACATTATTATATTTGTTTCCTTTATAAGGAGTATATATATAGTATAAGTTTTAACTTAATATGTTCCTTAGCTAGTATAGGCAGTTCTAATAAGCTTCTTCTAATCTACTACTAATACGGTTATTATAAGGCTTTATTCTTAAAACTCTATCATTCTATAATAACAATAGTAAGGTTATCCACTAAATGTAAGGTATCCTCCTAAGCCTCTAGTGCTGCCGTTTATTATGGGCAGTGTTAGGCTCGTCCTCAGTAGGATCCTCTTATCATATTTAGCGTAGAGTCCGTCGTTAGCAGCTACATAGCCGCTCATTATAGGTTTTTGGCGTCGTAAGTTGGTTAAACGTTTAACAACTTTTCAACGCCCATACGGTAATATTGTGATAGCAATTATTGTAAATAATAAAGCAATTAGGTTTAGCTTATTAGGCGCAAACCCAGGCTTATAACCTATTAAAATAAGGTTATGGGGCTAAAACTCTATATACAGTGCCTAGACATTAGTCTGTGCATATAAGGGCGCAAAGAGGCTTCGGGGAAGATTCGAAGGAACAATATAAATTCTATCTAAATCTAAGGGTATATAGCTTTTGAAGAGAACAAGACGTTGCGTAAAGAAGAGAAGGGAATAACCAGAGAATCTTGTAATTAAATAGTTAGGGGTCTTGGTCGATGCGTACGCACGTACGCACGCGGACAGACTTTGGTAGAATTCGATTAATCTGGCAGAACTTAGCAGAATTTGGCAGAATTTGGTTAAAGCGTCAAGTTTATCTTATTAAGTGTTTTACTGAGACATTCCTACTATAACTAGGCTAGTCCTGTTACAGTACCCCCCCTTTGGCCAAAGGTTTAAAATAATTTAATTTAGTTAAGAATTCATAATTTTATTACGTGTTGTATTTTCGCGTTAGGTGGCGGTTTTAGCAAAGCAGATCTAACTAATTAGACAACTTTAACCGCTAGTTAAAGTTCCTTAATATCTTGCGTGTTACGTAATCGCGTTATAAATGTTATAACTTATTTTAAGTTCTTTTTAAATTTGAGTTTCGTGTATTTGTGTTAGGTGGCAGTTATTTACCTTTATATTATATCCATCCAGCCGGAGCAGGCCGTAAAGGATGGTCCTTATGGAATTCTTTTACTAGGGAAGGCGCGTCGGCCTTAATCTAATTATAGGTTTCCTAGGTTTATATTTTATATCCTTCCCACTTAATAAGAAGTTTAAATTGTTTGGATTATAGTTTCTATTACATATTATTAATTAAGTTAATAAAGTAAGAACCGTTACTATTATCAATAATTATAGGAGGTGGCGGTGGTACTTTATAAGTTATAGGATTATCTTTTAAAGGTTATAACAAGCTTATATAAAACATTGGGTGTATTTTCATCTTAGTTAGCAGTTTAAGCTTATAGGTGTACGGGCTTAGTTTCTTCTTAATTTAGTATAGGCCCGCAAACTTCTAATTAAGTTTCTTTAAGGGCTATTAAGTCCATATGTTTTGTGTATTTAGGTAAGCTATATTACCTTCCTTAAAGTCCTATATAGGAGCTCGTCCTTTATTCGCATGCCATTCCTATACCGTTTAAGCGTACGTTAATTCACTTTATAATAGTTCCGTTAACTACTTTATTTAATTAGCAAAGTTGTGTGCGTTAATTAACTGAATCCGTTTAATCGTGGGTCCTGTTGTGTTAATTTCGGGTCGTAGTTTAAATCCAAGTTAAGGGTTTTGTCCGTAGGTCGCGTAGAACGGCGTTACGCCTATTAATACGTTTATTATATTATTCGCAGTAAACTTAGCTAAAGGCAGCCATTTTTCACAGTTATCTTGCAGGTAGGAGTAGTATATTTATAGGTATTATTCTATAATCGCGTTTATAATTTCGGTTTAACTATCTATCTCCAGATAAAACGCAGTTAAAAGTTGTGTTTAAATACTTAACTGTTTATATAGAGCTTGCCAGAAGTCTAAAACAAACTAGCTTTTATGGTTGGATATTATCAAGTTAGGAAGTCTATATAGCTTAAAGACGTGCTTAATAAAACATTCGGCTACTAATATTGTATTAATTAAGTCCATGGGAATTATATGTCGCATTTTTATAAGGCAGTTAATAACTACCATAATATTTATAAACCTATTACTGCTAGGCAAGTTGACTACAAAGTTAATTAAGATGTCGCGCTATCTTTATATTGGAATTGGTAGCAGTTAAAGTACTCCTTACTTCTTTACATAAGAGGTCTTTCCATGCACGCACATCCTATATGCTCGAACGTATTTTTATATGTAGTCGTGCATTATAGGCTAGTAGTATACTTGTTGAATAATCTTATAGGTCTTTGCACGGCCAGGATGCCCTGCTATAGGGGAGTTGTGTACGAAATTAAGTATCTTAAATTGTAAAGGTTTGGAATTCGGAACTATTATCTTCTGTTAATAATATAATCGATTATTTTAAATTTCGCATTTAGCGAGTATAATATCCTTATGCTATTATTTTCCTGTTTAAATTGCTTTTATTACATCTATTATCTATACATTATTCTTATATTTGTATTCTATTAGCGTATTAATTTCTATTTCCCATTTATTAACTTCTAATTTATTTCTATTAAGTTCCGCATCTAGGAACATAGGGCGTAGCTTTTTAAAACGTTTAGGGGGCAGTAAGATCCGTAATTAATTTGTAATCCGTTCGTCTAAAGCGTTCGCAGGTAGGTCCTATAATTGTTATATTAATGCGTTAGGCTTCTAATTAAGTTTGCCTAGTTAGTACGTAATCTTAAAGTTAAATTATAAGAGGTATTCGGCCCAACGAATTTGGTACTACGTTAATTGTTTTATAGTTATAAAGTACTATAGGTTCTTATGGTCCGTTAATACGCGTATTAGGAATAACAATCCTTTAAGCTTAGGACGCCATTGTTTAAAGTATCTAATAATTATAAGTAGTTCCTTATTATATATCTCATAGTTTAATTTAGCAGGGGCGAGTTTCCAAGAGAGAAAGGCTACTGGACGTAGCTCGCCGTTCTTATTATATTGCGATAACACTCCTCCTAGTGCATAATTAGACGAATCTGTTTCGACAATATATTTAAGGTTAGGGTCAAAGTGGGCGAGAATCGGAGTAGTTATAAAACGATGCTTTAGGTCATTAAAAGCTTATTCGCATTTAGTGGTCTATTTAAATTTTATGTTCTTTCTTATTAGGTTTACTAATGGCTAGGCAATTTCTAAGAAGTAGTTAATAAATTAATAATAGAAGTTTGCGAATTCTAGAAATCTTTAAACGTCTTATATATTGCTAGGGCTTCCCTAGTTTATAATTGCGGCGACTTTCTTAGGGTCCACTTTAATTCCGTTATGGGATATAATTAAGCCTAAGTACGTAACCTTAGACGCGTGGAACTTATATTTCTTAATATCGCATTATAAGCCTGTATCTTATAGGCGTTTAAGAACCATTCTAATATATTTCCGATGTTTAGAAAGTAAGGATAAGTAAATTAAGATATTATTAATATACGCGGTAATAAATACATTAAGGAATTTATAAAGTGTATTGTTAATATATTACTAAAACGTACTGGGACCATTTTTTACGCTAAATGGCATTACTAGGTATTTAAAGAGTCCCTATTATATACAAAAAGCTATGTACTTCTTATCTCCTTTACGTATACGGATTTTATTAAAGGCAGCGACTATGTTAAGCTTCGTGAAGTACCGTGCCTTTGCTAAACGGTTGAGTGTTTCTTAAATTAGGGGAATTGGATATTGGTTTTAAATCATAATTGCGTTTAGAGCTTAATAATTAATATAAAATCTTAAGCCTCCTCCTGGCTTTTTAACGAATAGTACAGGTAAGGTAAATAGAGATTAACTAGGGTAAATAAATCCTTTTTCTAGATGCTTGTTGAGGTATTATTGTATTATAAGTAGTTCTTCTTGTGATATACTGTATAGCGGACCAAACTTTGGTGTTATACTAGGCTTAAGTTCTATCTTAAAATCGTGCTTATCTTGGTGCGGGGCTAGTTAGTCTATAAATTATTTTTTAAACTCGTTAATTAGATTATGGTACTCTTTAGGTACAAGAGGTTAAGGATTAATATACTATTTCGGTTCTAGTGCTTTCTTAATATCTTCTATAGTTATAGTAAAGATTTTATAATCTTATCTTTTTGCTAATAAGATAAAGGGTGCGGCCTATATTATACAAATTTTAAGAGGTTTTAATATAACATCTTTATATTCTTTACTGCAATTGGCAGTTGTAGCTTTATCGTATTAGTTTAAGGTTTGTGGCAAGGGTAATTTATATTGTTTTAAATTTAAATAGTTATATACATATTTGTAAGGCAAATGGGTTTTTAAGTAATGACTTTAGTAGTAGGTTATACGGAATTTTAGTATTTCTTTAACCCAGCTAATTAAAGGGTTATGTCGTTTTAGCTATCTATATCTAAGTATTATCTTATATTGCTTTAGGGGTATTACAAATAGGGAAATATATTTAAGGTATTCGCCTATCCGCATTTTTACAAGAGCGTAGTGTGTTAATTTACTATATATTAAGGGTTTACCGTTAAAGCCTTATAGGCCTTAGGGCTTATTAAGTTTCTTTAAATTTAGGCGTTGGGTTTTCGCGTAGTTCGTATTAATAAAGCCTATACTAGTAGCTCCGCTATCTATAAGGATTTGTACCTTCTTCTATTTTCTAAGTATTTAAATTTCGCCAAGTATATTAAGGGAGTTATGTTGTGTATTAGCGCTGGAAGAGCCTAGACACTTATGCTCTTTCACTTCTTATCCTAAGGCGTGACTTGGCCCTAGGATAATTCGTTTTCCAAGTTAGCCAAGGGTAAGATGCTTTGTAATAACTAGGTATAATTTATAGAATAAGTATAAGTTAAGAAGTAAGTACAGCTTAAAGAACAAGTACGATTTAAGGAGTGGGTGCAATTTAAAGACCGGGAGGAACTATAGCAGACTTTTTTAAAAGGGTAAGTTTGGTAATTCCTTTAGATATGTCCTTTTCTACTACATCTAAAGCATTCTCTATTTGCGGCTTAAGTTCTTTGTTTATCGGTTCCTAAGGGTGCGTAGGATTGAGTGGCGTTAAGGTCTATAGGGTCGTGCATAGGTTTTGGAGAAGGGTCGCGCTTTGGGGTATATATTGGTTTCGTAAAGCTTTAAATATAAGGTGTGGTTGGCTTTAAAGAATAAGTTTATTTGTTGTATTAAAGGTCCTTATTAATTCGTTAACATATTATAGCAAATTTAGGTAGGTCCTTTGGCAGTTCCCTACCTACTAACTATGCTTTAATTTTATCTAAAATAGCTTATTAAAAAGCAGCAACTCTAGCGGCTTTATTCCAATCTAGTTCACTAATAAGGCCTAAAAATTCCAAAAAGAAGCTTGTAAAGTCTCGGTTCTATTATTATAGGTTTTTAAGTTTAGTAATAGTGGTGTGTTTACAGCTGGCGTTATTATATGTTTGTTTTAGTAGAGAGATAAAGGTTTTAAAATTAACAAAGATGCCATTACAGAAAAATAGGTCTATGGTTTGTGCAGCATCTTTGCTTAAATAAAATATTCCATAGCTAACCTTGCTAGCTTTAGTAGGGTATTAGTTATAGTTTATTAAAAGTTTAAGATGGAGCTTGGTTATAAAGGGATATAGGTTATTTTAATTTCCATTAAATATTAGAGGGTTAGGAAGCTTTTCTAATTTTATAGCAGGTACTGAGTTTATTATAGGTATAGGTTAAGCTACTATTACTAGTTTAGGGTTTGTATTTAATGGGCTAGGTTTAGATACAGTTATATTAATTTTATTTGTAGGCAGTATTAGGGTCTCTAATATAAATGCTTAGACGTTATAGAGTTCTTTATAAAGTGCTTCTATTAATTGCTAATACTGGGCTTCTAATGCAGCCTACTACTAAGCTAAGGCATCCGTAAAGGACTGTTGCATTATAGTTAACTGTTCCCTGACTAGGGACATAATACTTATAGTTATTAAAGAGGATTCGGGTTCGTTTGCCATTTTAATAGTAGTTATTTTTTAACGCAATATAATATAAGGGCGCAAAGAGGCTTTAGGGAAGATTTAAAGAAACAATATAAATTCTATCTAAATCTAAGGGTATATAGCTTTTGAAGAGAACAAGACATTATGTAAAGAAGAGAAGGGAATAACCAGAGAATCTTGTAATTAAATAGTTAGGGGTCTTGGTCGATGCGTGCGCACATACACACGCGGACGGACTTCGGTAGAATTCGATTAATCTGGCAGAACTTGGCAGAATTCGGCAGAATTCGGTCAAAGCGTCAAGTTTATCTTGTCGAGTGTTTTACCGAGACATTCCTACTGTAACTAGGCTAGTCCCGTTACAGTGCACACACCCTAAAACCCCACCAAAATTGGCCAAAAGTCACCCTTTTTATCTTCAATTTTCTCCACCACCACATTATAATAAATTATAAAATTTAATTTATACATAAATAAATACTATCTTTAAAATTATTTAAAATTATTTTAAAACTAACTTAAGAAATTAAAAAGTTATTTAAGCTAGAAGTTAAAAGACTTTAATTTTTTCAGTCTCGCTAAGAAATTTCTTAGCGAGAGAGTAAATTTATTAAAAGTTTAACTTTTAGCTTATATAACTTTTTAATTTCTTAAATTATTTTTAAAACAATTCTAAATTTTTTTAAAGATAGTATTTTGTTTATATATAAATTAAATTTTTATAAATTATTATAATGTAGTGGTGGAGAAAACTAAAGATAAAAAGGGTGACTTTTGGCCAATTTTGGTGGGGTTTTAGGGTGTGTGCACAGACTAATATCCAGGCACTGTATTACTTATTTTCTATAACGTAGTTAACGGGGTTTTGACCAACACCCTAGTTTTGACCACGCTAGCGTACCGCCTGCTATTTTAAGTAAAGTTTTGCCGTTCTGCCAAAATCAAAGCAACACATATATTTCAAGGCGGTGTGTCGTGCTAAGGCTTACCTAGGCGTAATAGATATTACTTAGGTAAAGTTTTGATGTTCCTTTCGGTCAAAACTAGGGTATCGGTCAAAACCCCATTAACTACGTTATAGGTAGTTAAAGAGATTTCAAGGAACTTCGACCAGCGGTCAAAGTTCTCTAATTGGTCAGATTCCTGCCAAGAGGTTCTCCCAAGTCTCATCACATAATATCGTTGCGGGCTTATTTTCCAACACAGACACCCTGTAAGACGAGTTCTAGTAAGGCTCGACTTAAATTTTCGCAATTTATATAAGAGATACTCTCTCCTATAATTCTTCACCATTTCCAAACCATGGCAATTCGAAGGTAACCCATGATTGGGTTTGCGACTATCTGGCGATGCTAACTATAAGACAGTGCCCGTAGACGATTGGCCTTAGAGGATCAGTATGCTCTCGTTAAGCTACCTAAAGCTCCGTCAACAATTTGGAGATATGACTACGCGGAAAATGACCAAAACACATATAAATGGGTAGAATCACGCCAATCGAGCGATCTCAATAACATATTACCTGTTCCACTACCCGTTAAAGCACGGATACTGCTCTTGGAAGGCGTGACAGAAGGAGCGATAGCTATCTGTTGCTCACAGCTTGGAGTTCCAAGGGAATTCTTTACATACCACAAGAGCGAAAGTGTTCGTGCGCGAAATGTTAATACCACTAGTAGCAAACATTGCTTCTCTGCGAAGTGGTCTCGCCTCGTCAATCAGTCTGCCAGACATTGGGAAATTCAGTCCAGGATACTGCAAGGAACCCCATATAGCGTTGACACATCCAGGGATCCCCGGTTCTTGCGGCTTGACCATAAGCGATACCAGCGAGTCACAGGTGTGTTTCGACCATATTGCCCAATATCTCAAACGCCAGAAGGGATTTTGCAATATGCGGCCCGGGAGAATATTTCACTCTTTTAGATACACGACGACCCCAGCTTGTTTGGTAAGATGAACTATAATTCTTGTGCCTAATTGCATCCGCTAATGTCTTCCGTAGTACTAGTCGTGGTTGATCCGAAACGCGAGCACTACATTCTTGAGAAGAAATACCAACTTTAGGGTACTAAGCTCAATGAGTCTTCCATTACAGAATCCTGCTTTCTGGGCGAGGTCGACGGCTATGCCAAAGCACGTTTTGTTAAAGAGCTGAGAAGATATAAGGAACAGACGCTGATAAACGACTTTGTCTACAGAATACAAAACATCATCGCCCACATTATGGTCACAGATACGACTGAAGTTTTAACCAGTCTTCACGATGCTTTAGATGAGATCGATCTATCACTATCGCAAGATAATATTCTGCGCAGTTCCTTGCATATGTGGCGCGAACGCTTTGGACTTTGGCAACAGCAGGGGTGTATAGAAACGTACTAGTTTCAGTGTGTTTGAAACGTTTCAGCTGTACAGGTTCATATAAAACTAAACCTTGTTTAGTTTAAAATATTTCAAACCGTTTCATACGTTTAAGGGTTTCCTAGAAGAAAGGGGGCTCTAGTGTATACAAATATCCCAAAAGGAACGCCGAGGCGCTAGTGGTAAGCGAGCCAATAGTAGAGTATGGCAGAATATAACAGAATTTGGTAGGGGACGTCACATTAACCTTCTATCTTAATACCCTTCTACCTCTATATGGCTTCTCAAGACAATACCTCTACAGTTTCGGACTTTACGGAGGATACACAAGACGAAGATAATAGCTCCTACCTAGCATCCCAAGCTAGCACTACTAACAGCGACGAAATCCTCCGCTAAAATAAGCTAAAGGCAAACGAGGAGCTATAGTCTTATACTTATAAAGTAAAGGGTTCTGAGGAGGTAAGGAACAAGCATTACCAGCAGATATACTATTGTAAGTATTGCACTAGCTATAAGGGCTCTCCAAATACTAAAAGATTTTATACACACCTTCTTAAATCCTATGGCACACGTGTTAGTTCTACGCCTCTAGGTCTAACAAAGAGAGCTTTTAACAATATAATTGCGGACGTCTTTGGCGAGCAAATAACTTCACAAGAGAAGCGGAACCTAATTAAAGAAAAGACCCTCTAAGCAGCTATCAAAGTACCCGAATTCAAGGAAGCCTACGCACGACTTATTACCGTCCAAAACCTTCCTTGCTCACTACTCAATTGGCCTAAATTTTGGGCTGTTATTCTATCAGTCAACTATAGGGCTAAAGAGACTCTTAAATTCGCGTAATAAGACATCCCAAAGCTTATTAAATCAACCTATATCCTCCACCGCGAAGAGCTTATTAAAAAGCTTAAGAACTCCCTCTCCCTAGTACACTTCTTAATTGATATGTGGACATTGCCAGCAAAGATAGGGTTCCAGGCAATTGTGGTACATTAGGTAGATACAGAGACTCGCTATACAGAGACTACCTTATTGTCGCTTAAAGAATTCAAGGGAGCTTACGGTGGTGAGGAGTAGGCAGAGGTCTTTCTTTAGGTTATAAGAGAGGCTGGTTTGCAAAATAAACTAGGCTTTTTTACGTTAAATAATCATAGCTTAAACAACCTTATGCTACGCCATATTGCAGAGGAGATTGAGAACTTTAACCCAGTCCTTCGTTGAGTACGTTGCTTTGGCTATAATCTTAATTGTGTCGCCTAAGCCTTTCTTTTCGGATCTACAGCAAAACAAGGAGAGGGATAGAAGGATAAAGATAAGGCAATTAAAAGGGCTATTTAGGACATTGCTTAACTCTAAAATAAGCTTCAATATCAAGAATTATAAAGTAAAGAAGATATTACTAAGGAGTTTCATAAGCATAGAAGCCTTAGTAAACTCCACAACTGCAACATCTTCTCTCGCTCTTCTCCCTATCAATTTTAAGCCTTCCTTGCGGTAGTTGGCCGAGCAATTCCTATGGATAATAACACGCGGTGGAACTCCTGGTTAGACGAGGTTACTATCGCTTTATAGAAGCGTAAGGAATTTATGTCCTAGATAGAAGATCACTGGTAGGAGCTTAGTGATAATGCTCTTATAAGAGACGATTAGCAAGAGCTTAAAGATATTAAAGAAGTCCTTTAGCCTCTTAAGACCTGTACAAAGAATACGGAAGGGTATACTGCTACGCTTTATACGACCTTTAATAATATGGAATTTCTTATCCGCCACTTCACCCAAATGCAGGAGAAATTTAGGGGTAACGCTTAAATAACCGTAAGGTTAATGGTAGCTTGGTATAAGTTTAACAAGTACTATAAGCTTAGTAATAATACACCCGTTCACGCAGTAGCAGCTCTTCTTCACCCTTAACTACGCGAGGCCTACCTTAAGAAGGTATAGTTAACAAAGGAGCAGCAGAAGTGGATTAAGCCTACCATTACTAAGGTCTAAAACCTATGGAAGGACTGTTTCAAGCCAGAGAGCGTATAATTAGTAGATCTTAACTTAATTAAAGATCCAGCCGCACGCTTTCTTGCTGAGATAACTATTTTAACGGCAACTATTAATAAATTTAATAACTTTATTAAGGTATATATTTAACAATTACTAATTACTCTAGCTAACATTTATAGGGTGCACAATTCCCTATTAATAAGCAATTACCTCTTAACTAGTAGCTGGAACCTATATAGAAATTAATTTACCCCAACCTTACCCAAATGGCTATTATAATCTTTAGTATACCCCTAATGTCGGCTAGCCTAGAACGAGTATTCTTAGAAGCTAAATATACAATTGCACCAGAGAGAGTAAGGCTTGGAGCGAAGATATTAGAGATAGCAGAGTTATTAAAGAGCTGGGTCCAAATTACAAAGGCAACAGGTAGGGCACCATTAAGTGGCGTATTTGCAAATAGTCACTTTATAGATAAGGCTTTAAAGGTATTAGGAGGGGAAGGCAATAGCAATAAGTTAATTGTTATAGTTTAAACCTATTGCCCTAGAAACCAGCCTTGTATATAGACCTAAAATGTATTAAAACGTTTAATATAAAACTAATATAAGGGGCTATTAAACCGAAACTGCGTTTTAGTTTCAGTTTTAGGTGTTTCTATACAACACTAGGCGATAGGACTTAGGAAGCCATATATCACAATTATAACACCCGCTGACACTATAACCCACATCTATATTTTAAACTTCTGGTCGAATTCCTAAGCACCCAGTGTTAGCTTATAGCAGATAAGCTTAGCAGTTAATACAAAACAACTTACCACTAGGTTTATACCAAAAAGAGAAGCAACAAAGCTAAGAGGGATGAAGAAGAAAGCTAAAGCCGTTAGTTTTAAGACGGTTTCCGCTTCTAAAATGGCCTTTTGGCTTTTGACGATGCTCATCGTTGACATAACTGTTTGGAATGTAGAGTTTAGCCTCATAAGGGCGTCATCAAGGTTAGCCTTAAGCCCACCAAGTTCCACCTCCTCGTATTTTGAAATGGAGTTTGAAGATAGCTGCGGGGCGCAAGTAGGACACGATTTATACTGGATGAATGTTTGCAACATTTCCTTAACGGAGACGAGTAAACGCACTGTTTCTAGGTACAATAACAATAACCATACAAAAGACTCTACAATTCTTTCTAAGTTTAAATTTACGTAGAGTAAGCGCAGGAGCGATACGGTGGAGTCGTATCCTTGCCTTAGAAGTCTTGCCTTCAATGGCATTGGCCGTGTTTATTCTTGGAGTTTGGGCCGGAGTTGGTATAGGTTTATAGAAATTTTACACGTCAAAGCTATTAAAAGGAGCGAAGGTTGGGATTTGGTGATTTTCGGATCAATGTTAGGTTCCCCTCTGGTTCTCTATAGGTAAAGGCGGAGACACCCTAGCCGATCTTGTCTAGGTGTCAACCTAGCAGGTTATCTTACCTTGTTCCAGTTATGTATTACTTTGTTTTAATTACTGTCGAACGGACAATAAATGATAAGGACTTTGTCTATTTTGTATAGCACTAGGGCCTCTATATATACGTAAGAAAAGGGTACTAAGTTGGTAACCAAGTCAATAACCAAGTCAAGGGGTAGGTAATTGAAACAAAGTAAGCAGAGCCAATCATACTCAACAATTACCTACCCCTATTTCAGTTACCTGCACCCACCTTAGGTCAGAAAATAAAGACTCATATAGATTAATCTATAAAGAAAAGAGACTATATATATATTATTATTCATTGCTTAACGTCCAATTTGGATCCCTGTTGGGCCTACGCGGACTACTCCTTATATACATATGGGGAGAAAACTCTATTTGAGAAAACCCCATGATCCGTCTCCCCGCCTTTTAGGGCTCGCTTGCGAGTCGCCTGCGAGTCACTAGTGGTGCTCTACTACCTTACTTTTTAACCTCCTTGGGAACTACTGCTGCTGTAATAAACCTATGGACGCGCTAGTATTATATACTATACTCTACTCCTGTAGAGTTATTAGGGGGCGCCTATTACTCGCCCCTTTGCCTTCTATTGCTATTTCCTTTGCAACCCGGAACTGGTCTAGTATATTTTAGCCAATAAGCCACCGGGTAGCCGCCTTAAGGCCTTTCTGTGTTGAGAGTAGTGTATTATAGTTTTCTATGCCAGCTGCTAAAAGTATTACTTCTCGGCCAGTGCGTAAGGGGCATAACAGTATTACGTGTTTTAGTGTCTGTCTTGGCCAGCCATATTTGCACCTTGGGCTACCTACTAGGACACCCACCTAGTAAAGCCAATCTTTTAGTCCTATTATTCCTGTCCTTAAGAGTGTTGCCATTGTATTTTCTGCCTTTATTAGGCCCTCTTGGAGCCCTTAGGTATTTACCTCCCATAGCGTTACCTATGCTACGGCTTGGGTTCCCCTTGCCTAAGCCTACCTCTATACCTTTAACTCCTATTCATCTCTCCAGCGTCGGTCCAACTAGTATTATATTACGGTAGATGGTTTTCCAGTACTCTTTTGTACTCTACTTTAGCTCCTTTCTCTTCCTTACTGTTGTCTTTGCTGGCCTCTTGCGCGTCTCTCTTCCTCCTCTATATAGGCCTGGGCCCTAGCGCCGCACTATTCTTCTTCTGCTTTCTCTACCTGTTTTCCTAATATATCTTCCCTACTTTGGGGTTGTTGGTTCCTTCTCCTATAGGGCACCCTAGG
>Ga0307507_10004039_pt1 | contig 26890 bp, 5 predicted proteins | sample 7_EM_MG_FD_207223 | JGI IMG/M metagenome (GOLD analysis project Ga0307507, IMG submission 207223) | Populus trichocarpa ectomycorrhiza microbial communities from riparian zone in the Pacific Northwest, United States - 7_EM | ecosystem: Host-associated > Plants > Roots > Unclassified | place...
AGATTCTATTATTAATCTTTATTAACTAATCTATTAACTCTCTTAGAGTATCCGCATCTTCTATTAGGATAATTGCGTCCTAGACTTTAGCCTTAAGTCCCTGTTTATACTATGCTATAAGCGCCCTGTTATTCCACTTAACCTATATAGCTAGTATTTAAAACTGTGTTGTATACTTAATTGCTAAAGTGCGTTGTACTAAGTTTTGAAGCTTTTATTCCGCTGTGGTTATAGCCTCTAGGTCTCTAAATATCTGCATTAGTTGCTTTATAAACCCGTTCTAACTAGTAAATATATACCGTACATCCTGGTTAGTAGTTGTTATGCCATTGGCCTATATTTCCGTAAGATATGGCTTAAACCACTTAAGTGCCCTCCCTGTTAGGAACAATCCTACATAGGCTACTTGGTCTAATAATGTTGCTAACTTCGCTTCTTTCTGTACTACCTTAAAGTGCATCTACGTAAGAAATCCCTTGAGCTTTAACTTTTCTCCTAAGAATTGTTCAATTAAAGGTAACTTAATCTTTATTACTCTAATTCTATTAATGCGTTCTTTAAGTATCCTATTATTGTCTTATAAGTAATCAACTATTTCCTATAACTAACCTCGCGTAACCACTTGAGAATCCCTATTGTCTATACTGGTATCACCTGGCCCTAAGGTTGTGGCTCCTGTTAACACTATTGTGACTAGTGCTGCTCTTAGTGGTATATTGTTTGAGTTTGTTCCAATACTGTAACCTTGGTAGTAAATGTGTAACGGAACCTTGTAGCTTAGACTATAGTGGGTTCTATTATTAGGCTAGGTATATAGGTATAACAAAAATAACAACGTAATAATAACTAGTGGAGTAGTTACCTAATAGATTAACTCCAATTATATTCTAAGATTTACTATAAGGAGAGAACTATCTATGGTAGGGACTAAGGTCCTTTAAATACATAGCCATATACCTAAGAAACCCTCTCTTGTATATAAGGTGCGTGTTATCTGTATTAAATATAATGTCCCTTCCGTTTAATATAGTTAATACGTTTAACACCACGTGACCTTAGTTATTATTCCTTATTATATAGTTCCACTGGATCTATCCTGGACCGTACCTATATTAACCAACTAGCTTCCGCTGACTCTTTTCCAAGTAGTTGTAACATCGTACTTAAAGCGTCTGTAATACTAGGCTGAGCTTAGTTATAAGGTTGTCTTAAGGCGTTTACTTAGTCGTTGCTAAAAGTCGCTAATAAATTATATGCCGTAATTAAAGATAATCGTGCTTAGTGCCCTATAGAGCTTATATATATTATTAACAAAGCCATTAACTAGCTCCTCTATTAAGAGTCCTATTACTAGAACAAGGTATTATATTTTAGTTAGGCAGTCTATAATAATAAGGATATATTTATATGCCTTACTATAGCATTAGCATACCGGCAGCGTTATAATATAGTTAATTAAAATATCAGTTTATAGGTAAGTGGGTAGTTCTAGTGGTTTTAGAAAACTAGGTAGGGCAGAATAGGGGGTCTTAGTATAAAAGTATAGGGCACAGTCCTTAATAAAGGTAGCTGTGAACTAGGAGATTCCTAGCTACTAGTATATTTAGTTTAAAAGGTTAAGAGTTTTAACCCAACTAGGGTAACTAGTAGGGCTGCTGCTATAAGAGTAATAGATAACTTCTAGGTAGAGGTCTAAGGCATTAGGGACAAAGAGGTATTAGTGGAAGTAGATCTATTTATTAATAATACTGCATTCTAACTTATTATAACAGAGTAATTTCCTAATCTTCTTTAGCTAATGGCGAGCTTTCTAATTACGTAGAGCTGCCACCATATCTCTTACGAGTTTATTCTCCTAGTATTTTAACTAGATTAGGCTATCTAGTAACTTTTTTTGGCTATTTTAGGGTCTAAAGCAGCTATAAACTCTATATTATTAGAGTTATAGGACTTATCTAGTAATTCTTCTAAGATTATAGGGTCAACTTTTTAGGGCGGTATAATAACTTAGGCTTAGTAGCGGAGGCGTTTATTATTAGCGTCCTTAGGTTTTATTCCTAGTAGTTAGCTTAGGGTATTAGGGAGCATAGCTTTGCTGCTAGGTCTATATATAATTATAAAGTTAAACTATAAAAGGAACTCTACCTACCAGACTTAGCGTTAGTTTAGCTGCTTAGTAGTTATAAACGTCTATAGGTTCTTATAGTTAGTAATAATTTTAAACGGCTCCTTAGTCCCTTATAGCTTAGAACGCTATTCCTCTAAAGCCTTAATAATAGCTAAGAGTTCTTTATTATAAATCTTGTAGTTATACTTTAGCGCAGAGTGCTTTGCAAAGAAGAATGCAACTAGTCTTAGTTTACTATTATTATTATACTAGGAAAGGACTCCACCAAAAGCCTAATTTAATACGTCTATCTCTACCGCTATTTTCTTTATATAGTTATAGTATACTAGTACTAGTGCTAAAGTAAAGGCTCTCTTAAGGGCCTTAAATAACTTAGCTTATTCTAGTCCCTATAGCTATCCAACGTCCTTTCTTAGGAGTTTTGTTATAGGTGTAGTAACAGCAAAATAACTTTAAATAAATCTATAGTAAAAGTTTATAAATCTAAGAAACTGCTGTAATTCCTCAACTAAAATTGGGTTCTCCTATACTTATAAGGCTTAGACCTTTTTAGGGTCCATACTTATTTCTTCTATTAAAATAATTAAGCTAAGGTACTTTATCGTTGTTATATAGAACTCTAACTTACTAATATTAATTTGGAGGCCAGCAGCTCTAAAGCGGTAAATTACCTCTTTAACGTGCCTAGTATGCTTAGCTCAAGTTTTAGAAAATATAAGAATGTCGTTAAGGTATACTGTATAATAGTCATTTAGTATATTATAAAGAATATAGTTAATATAATTCTAAAATATAGCTGGGGCATTATAGAGGCTAAATAGGGTTACTAATATCTTGTAGAGCCCAAAGCTAGTAATAAATACTATAAGCCATTTATAGCCCTTAGTAATACGGATCCTATTAAACGCGGCAATAATATTAAGCTTAATATAGAATTTGGCGCTATATAGGGTATTAAGTATCTCACAGATAAGTAGGAGTGGGTATTAGTTCTTAACAGTAACATTATTAAGTCCTCTATAGTTATAGCAGATCTTTACCCCTCCTTTTAGCTTAGCAGAGAGTAGGAGCGGGGCTATAGTAGGGAACGTTAATTCTTAGATAAAGCCTTTATTAAGCATCTTATTAATTCATTTCTTAACGTATTAGAGCTTAGTAGGGGAGACTAGGCGGTTCTTATAGTACAGGGGCTGCTTTCCTAGCATAATTTTAATTTTATGGTCCTATGGGCAATATAATAAGAGCTTATTAGCATTCTTTAGGAGAAACCCCTTAATATAGTGCCTATATTCCCTTAGGAGGCGTTATATAATATTATCCCTAGTTAGAGCGGGCTTGCCTTTTATAAACTTCTTAATATCTATATCTATAACTTTACGGCAGAAGAACTCAGTATTTATAGTCTAGAGGTTTTCCTTAAGGAAATAGTAAAAATAGCTAGGGAAGACCTTATAGGCTTCTTCTATTATATAGTCACCATTAACTAAGCGGTAAAAGGATTCCTCTATTAGGTCTAGTATTTTAACCAGTCCAGTAGGGAGTTTATCTATCAATTGTTTCCGTTCTTCTTATTCTACTAATTCTACTAGCTCCGCTATATAGATCCTTATTACTTTTACGCCTTTTTGTTTACAAAACTAGGCGAAATTTATGGCGCGTATATTTATAATATTATCCAGATTAGGGCGTATTTAGTCTTCTCTCAACATCGCGGTAGGGCTAGCTTATCTTAGTTAGCTCTTAGGAGTAGTTCCTAGGCGGCAGCCTTGCACAAGGCGTACGAGAAGTGGGTATAAGGTTAGGCGTTATAGTGGCGCGGTTTCTATTATCTGGGTCTTAGTAGTTCTATAGCTAGTTCTTGCTATAACGCGGGCTATAATATGCGTATATAGCATATGGCTTAGTTCTAGGTATTAGGTTAGGCAGCTAGGGTTTAAAGGGTATCTAGATTAGCATTAGATTCTTAGTAGTAGCAGCACAAAGCGGACCTTCTTCCTTAGTCTTAGTAAGGCTAGCTAGCCTATTATTTTAGTCTTAAGTACTAGAGTAGTCCAGTTTTCTATTATCTTATTGCTTTGCAGCTATATAGGTTCCCCTTTATTAGGAATATCTTCTACTATTAGGGCTTTATATATAGTCCTAGGCACTAGGCTTAGTAGTGCCGAGTATCCACATAGGGCATCCCTGGTACTATTAGCTGTCCCCCATAGGAGGCAATTCCTAGAGTAGTAGTCTAAGTTAAAGCGGATCTTAAGCTCCCTAAAGCTAGGGCAGGGCTTATACTTCTAGAGCTAAGGCATACCTAAGATAATTAGGGTAGTAGGTAAGAGTTTAGTAATAAGAAAGAGCATAGCTTTAGTATAAATGCCAATTAACATTTAGGCAGTAAAGTAGTCTATAATAAGCAAAGTCAGAATGCTATCTACAAGGAATAGTAGCCTAGGTGCTAACAGCTTCTTAGTTATAATATTATATTTTCTTATAATAGACTCTGCGTTGGCAAATGCCATTACGGTACTACTAGAGTCCACTAGGCTTACTATATTAATAAAAACTTAGGGGCATGGGTTGCGTAATAAGGAGAGTTAGGTTTAAATAAGGATTAATTTCTTATTACTATTTGCTAATCTAAGATTAAGTAGCAGCTTACTAATAAAAAGGACTAATTAGTCTAGTAACAGAGACCTAATCTTCTTGTCTTCCTCCTTATATAGTTTAGACCCTTAAACGCGACTTAGTTTAAGGGTCTGCCTTTTAATAACTAGGGTACAAGGCTGTCTTAATAGGGCAATCTAGTATCTATCTAGCTAGCAATATCCGTCTTAGTTAGGGTATAAAAAGACAGCACCTCACCAATAATATAGCCGTGTTTATATTCGCTAGCGTAGAGTTACCAATTCTAGGCGTTATTAACGGGTTAGGCTTCTATATAGGGTATTATTTAGAGTAACTAAGCTAAAGGGTTAAAGGGGGGAAGTCATCTACCACAGCCATAATAAACTCCGTGGTTACTACGTCTGCGGTTATTAGTTTACATTATTTAGCGGGCTAGCATTAGGACTAGGTTTACTATTATAGTAGGGTTATAAGCGTCCTTTTAGTGGCCAGGTAGGCTATAAGCAAAGCATAGTCTATTATTAAAGCGGCGCTTGCGCTCTATATCTAAGATTCTATTAAGGTTTATAGGTTCTCTAGTTGCTACTAGGGTTAGGGTTAGAGTTAATATAAGGGCAGGGGCTTAAGCAGGTAGGCGGTAGCTAGTATTCTTAAGGTTAGCTTAGTGTGCATAGTTTACAAAGTTCTTAGCAAACACATCCATCTACTTACTCTAACCTATATAGTTACTGTCATTAATTTTATAGGCAAGTCTAAGCACCAGCTCTTCCATTTTTAGAGAAATAAACTTCCAGAGTAAATCTACCTTCTGTTTATCTATTTTCCTAGCGCGGACCATTAACTTATTAAGCTCTCCCTTCTAGGACTAGTAATTACGCTCGCCCTAGGGGAAATAGTTAAGCTTATTTTTTACAACCTAGGTTATATTAAGGACCTTATAGTAGGTAGTAAGCTCTTTAAATATATCTTCCTTAGTGGGCCATTTCCACATAGATATATTGTTTGGGTTCTTGTATATAAGCTCTAGGCCCTACTTAATAAACTTATAGGCCTTACCCTCTAGTATATCTAAGACGTAAAGGATTTAGGATTAGACTGTATTAAAGTAGTCCTAGTTACAGTTAAAGACTCCTTTAATCTTAATATGCCAGGTCTTAAAGTTGGCTTATCATTCTAGCAGGGTACCTTTTCCGTTAAATATTAGCAGGTCTTTAGATATCCATTTTTCCTACTAGGTTACTACCGTTGTTATAGGGGTTAATTATTTAAGAACGGCAATAGTTTTTGCCTAGGAGTTAATAGTTCCTATCTAGGAAGTAATAAGGGCATTAAGGCTTTCGTTAGCTTTCTTATTAGCGGTATTTATGTTATACATAAACTATAGTCCCGTTTTAATATTACTAAGGAACTCATTAGTATAGTTAACAAGGGTATAGTAAACTTTGTCAGCCTTAAAGGTTTTAGGGTATAGTAGGGAGCGGCGGATTGTCTATGCGATGTTAGGGTGTGTCTATATAAAGAAGTCTACAAAAACTTCGCGGGGGTTCTAGGTTTTGGCCATTTTGGCGTCATTAATGTTGCCTATTTAGGTAGTCTTTAGCGCTAGGAAAAAACTAAGGATTATTCTAGGACTATAGTAGGTTATGGCATATAGACGCATTACGCGTAGGTCGCGATTGTTCTAAAATAGAGATGACTGGGATATAAGGAATTAGTAATCACAATAGGACGCAATTAATAATAGCACAAACTGTTATAGTGCTGCAATAAAGTAGACTAAATAACTACGTTGTGCTATAAAGAAGAGAAGAAGGTAAAAGGGGGTATTATATATAAATAGTAGGGCCAGCCGCTAAGGCGCTAGTGGTAGGCCAGCCAATAGTAGGAAACGGTATACATTAGGTCAGTGCCGTAACAAAGACAGTATAAAACAGTATACAACAGGTCAGTGCCGTAACAGTACTCCCCTCCCCTAGAAGGTTTAGTCCCTAAACCAAACAAGTAACTCTAAAACAAAATATTACAGTACTAGCAAACTGCCGTTAGATTACTATTAGATTACCATTAAGTAATAGCAAATTACGGTCATATAGCTAGTAGCTACGGTATTAGTGGAAAACAGTAGATTTGGTAAGCAAAGATATTAGTTTCGCTTACCGCTTTTAGCCAAGCTAATAACTGGCTAGCTTAACAAATAGCATTAGCAGAACTCCACACTGCTACCCAAACCGACTAGGTATAGCGCTCTTAGCAAGAATCTAACTAATTAGATAACTTTAACCGGCGGTTAAAGTTCCCTAAAATCTTAACTTTTTTAAATTATTATAGTTATGGTCCACGGCCTTAGCGTAATAAGTCTCTCTTATCTTATACCCAGTCTAGGGGTCTAGGCTTCTTAGGGTATTGTTTATAGAACTTTAGTAGTGCGCGCTCGCACCCTTTTAGGGACTTCTTAGGTTCCCAGGTTTTCTTATTATAATACTTCCACTTAATATAGTATATTAAGCCATGCTCGTCCCTTTATTTATTATATATATTAAGAATTTTTTTAAATTCCCACTTATCTGTAATATTGCTATTATTATCTCTTTTGGCTATCCTACCTACAATATTATAACATTCCTCTTTATTAATGCGTACTTAGCTAGGGATCTCCTTAGGAAACCAAAGGCGGACTTTTAACGTATAGAAAGACTTATTAACGCAAATATAGTCTAGGAAGTCTACTATAATTACCCCTCTATAGGTAGCTAAGACGGGCTAGGGTCTATCCCAGTTATTATCCCATTTTCTCTTAGGCCGGTTAATCTTTATATTTTAAGGCTAACTATAACCATATCATCCCTTTTAAATATTATACCTTCATTCTGTTTTGTATTAGCATTATCTTTATAGCATTACTAGGAGATATAAGCTAGAGCTTTAAGCTAAGTTAGGATATGCTTAAAGCGGTTAACAATAGTATTAGCTTATAGGTACTCTTTCTTTGCATATATAGATAGGGCTAATAGCTAGGGGCCCGCTAGTTCAATGCCTAGATATAGGTTATAGCCATAGTTAGCAAAGAACGGTGAGATTCCCGTGGTTTTATTAACTTAGTTATTTATAGCAAACTTAGCAAGGGGGAGCCAATCTACCTAATTATCTTAGGTAAAGCTTACAAAAGCGCGTAGATACTTATTTATTACTACATTAACAATCTTAGTCTAACTATCTATTTTAGGGTACCATACAGAACTAGGGTTTAGGGTTACTTTTAGGCACTATTTTAGGCGGCGCCAGAAGTTAAAAATAAATAAAGACCCTCTATCAGAAACGATAGTACTCAAGGCGCCGTATAACTTATAGATAGTATAGGTAAATGCTTTAATAAGCTCCTTAGTGTCTAGGCTAGTAACAAAAATAAAGTGTCTTATCTTTATTAGGCGGTCAATAACAATAAAGATATATCTATATATTTTGCCATTGCGAAGGCACTTAAGTAGGTTAACAACGTGGTTAATAGAGATATCGGTCTATAGGCAGACTAGTAGTTCTAGTGGTTTTAGGAAACCAGGCGGTGCTAAGCATAGGGTTTTTATATAGAAGTAGAGAGCGCAGTCTTTTATAAAGGTAGCTATAAACTATAAAATACCTAGCCACTAATAGGTTCGACTAAGGAGATCTAGGGTCTTAATATGGCCTGGGTGGCCTATAGGACCTAAACTATACATACAGTATATAACTTCTAGTTAGAGTTTAGGTAAATTAGGGACAAATACTAGGTTTCTATAGTAGATTAGGCCGTTAATAATTAAGTATTTGGATTTATTATAGCAAAGCAACTTCCTAATCTACTTAGGCTAGTAGCGTGCCTTACAGCCTTCCTATTCTTATAGCGCGGCTAATATATCTCTAGCTAGTTTATTCTCTTTATAGGCATTCTTAATAAGCCCCTTAAGGGTTTTTTTTAGGCTTTGGGTTTATTACTATAATAAAGTCCTTAATGCTCTGGTCTTAGGATTTGCTTAATAGCTCATCTAGGATAGCAGGGTCGACTTTTTTTAGTAGTAAGATAACGCGGTCTCTATATTATAGGCGTTTATTACTAGTGTTAGCAGGTGCTACGTCTAGGAGGCGGCTAAGAGCGTCTAGAATTATAGCTTTAGTGCTAGGCTTATAGGTAATAATAAAGTTAAACTAAGAGAGGAACTTAGCCCAATAGACTTAGCACTAGTTTAGTTATTTTATTATTATAAAGGTCTAGAGGTTCTTATAGTCCGTAATAATCTTAAACAGTTACTTAGTTCCTTGTAGTTTAGGGCACTATTCTTCTAGTGCTTTTACAATTACTAGAAGCTCCTTATTATATATCTTATAGTTATATTTAGGGGCGGAGTACTTAGCGGAGAAGAATGCAACTAGCTTAAGTTTGCTATCTTTGCTAGCCTAGTAAAAAACTCCTCCTAAAGCCTAGTTTAAGGCGTCTGTCTCTACTATAGTCTTCTTTATATAGTTGTAGTACGCTAAGACCAGTGCTATAGTAAACGCTATTTTTAGGGTCTGGAATGCCTATGCTTGGTTAGGGCTCTATAACTAGTTAGGGCTTTTCTTTAGTAGCCTAGTTATAGGCTTAACTACCTTAGAATAGCCTTAGATAAATTATTAGTAGAAGTTCGCAAAGCTAAAAAATTGCTATAGTTCCTTAATTAACATCGGGTCCTTCTATTCCTATAGGGCCTATACCTTCTTAGGGTCCATAGTTATACCGTTAGTTAAGATAACTAAGCTAAGGTATTTCATTTTTATAGCATAAAACTTAGACTTATTAATATTAATTTAGAGTCCAGCATTACCAAGTCTTTAAATAATTTCATTTATATATTTTATATACTCGGCGCGTGTTTTTAAGAAGATAAGGATATTATTAGGGTACGCAGTGTAGTAGTTATTAAGGGCGTTATATAAAATATAGTTAATATAGTTCTAGAACGTAGCGGGCGCGTTATAGAGACCAAATAGTATAACTAGCATCTTATAGAGTCCAAACCGGGTAATAAATACTATAAGCTACTTATAGCCTTCCGCAATCCAGATCCGGTTAAACATAGTAATTATATTAAGCTTAGTAAAGTACTTAGCACTATAGAGTACGTCAAGTATCTTATGGACTAGTAGCAATAGGTACCGATTTTTAATAGTAACTATGTCTAGGCCTTAGTAGTTATAGCAGATTTATATACCACCGCTAGGTTTCGCTATAAGGAGGAGGGGTACGGCGGCTAGTAAGGTTAATTTATAGATAAAACCCTTATCCAGCATCTCGTTAATCCACTTCTTTACATAACTAAGTTTAGCGGGTAAGAGTGGTCTGTTTTTATAATATAGGGCCTACTTTCCAGGCATAATCTTAATTTTGTGGTCCTATAGTCGGTAAGGGGGCAGCTTCTCTACATTCTTAGGGAGGAAGTGTTTAATATATTCGCAAAACTCTTTTAGTAGGCATTATAAAATATCTCTGCGGGTTAATCCTGGTTTACCTTTTAGAAATTTTTCAACATTAGTATTAACTATCTTTCGGCGTAGAAACTTAGATTTAGTTTTTAGGTTTATCTTAAGGAAGCTATAAAAATAAGGGGGTAGCGCTTTTTAGGCTTCCTCTATTATATAGTTACCTTCTACTAGCTAGTAAAAAGACCTTTCTAATAGGTTCGGTACTTCTACTAGGCCTATAGGCAGTTCTTTAAGCAGCTGTTGGTATTTTTCTTATTTAACTAGTTCTACTAGCTCCGCCATATAGATCCTTATTACTTTTACGTCTTTTTATTTACAGAACTAGATAAAATTAACGGCATAGGTGTATCTAATATCATTTAGGTTAGGGCGTGTCTGGTTCTCCAGTGCTACAGCTAGGCTAGTATAGTTCGGTTGGCCCAAGAGGGCGGAAACGAGGTGGCGGCCCTATATAGTACGCGCGGGAGACAGGTATAAGGTTAGGCGTTACGGGGAGAAGGTCTCAATTGCTCTAGTTTCAGTCTTAGCTATAACGCTCTTAGCTATTATACATGCGGTCGTATATATATATAGCAGGTAACTTAAAGTTGGGTGTCTTATTAGCTATCCTAGGTTAAGCGGGTATATATAGGAGACTTATAGTTCTAGCGGTGTTAATTTTTTTAGGAATAGGGCAGTAGTCCAGTCTTCTAGAATCTACGCTTTATTTACTGCGTATATTAGCTTACTAGTGTTAGGCACCTCTTCTACTATCGACTAACGGTATTTAAGCGTTAGCCGTGCAATGCGTCCGCGTAGTGCTACTTAGTTACAGTTAGGGATATACTATAGGAGATAGTTATAGGCGCAGTAATTAAAGTTAAATTTAAGCTCTAGAACGGGGAAGTCTAGTCTTAAGTTATACTTTTTAAGCTAAGGCATTCTAAGAATTACTAGTGTTAAGGGTAATAACTTTATAATATAGAAAAGCATAGATTCTATATAGTGGCCGATTGTTATTTTTACTATAAAGTAATAGGTAATAAAGCTGGATAGGAGTCTATTAGCAAGGCGGAGTGGTTTTAGGACTAGGAGTCTTTTTATTATAACATTATACTTTTTATAAGCGTCTTTATCTGCAAACGCTGGTGCTATACTACTACTATTAATAAGACTTACTGTTTTAATAAAAGCTTCTAGAAGTAGGTTATATAGTAAGGAGAGGTAGGTCTAAATAAGAATAGCATTTCTATTATTATTTACTATTCTAAGGTTAAGTAGCAGCTAGCTTAAAATAAGGTCTAACTAATTTAGTAGTATAGATCTAATTCTTTTATCCTCCTCCCCATATAGTTCTAACCCTTAAAGGCGACTTAGTCCAAGGGTTAGTCTTTTAATAACTAGATTATAGGGCTTAGCTAATAGCTATAGTCTTAGCTAGTATATCCTAACATATTAGTCTTTAATGGTGTATATATGCTAGGGGGTACTTTACCAAGGACATAGCCAGTTTTATAATTAGTGGCGACACAGAGTGCTTATCCGTAGTTTGCGTACAGGACTATTAGCTAGGGCTATATTGGGGAAGGGAATTATAGGGGTAGGTCTTTATATCTAAACCCACGTCCCTATTTGTAGTTATTGTTTTAGTTACTATCCCCTCTACTAAAGAATCCACCACGGCTAGAAGGGGGTTAGCATAGTAGTATTAGGAGGGGATTTAGGTTTATTTTAGGGTTATAAGCATCTTTCCAGTGGCTAGGTTAACTATATGCTATACAGAGTCTATTATCTATGCGATATCTTTAGACGTTATTAAAGAGGCTACTACTACCGCCGCCAAATTTAATAGTATTAAGGTCTATTAGGTTATTCTATAGTACTAGTGCTAAGGTGTTATTATTAGGTAATTATAAGGGATATTATTGCGGTCACCTTGGGTTGCTCTCAAAACAACCCCCGGATACCCTTTAGACGTCCATCGGTCACGTGCCGGAGGCACGTGCCTGTAGTATATAGTCTCTACGATCCCTAAGGCCTCACCTCCTTAAGGATTTGTCTCTCTTACTAATCTATCCTATTCCATAATTATGCCTTATAGCCCCCTGTCTATAAAGTCCCCTTATATTTAAATCCTTCCTACTCTATTTAGAAGGGTAGCTGGCTTTAAAGACTAGATTGTTTATTTATATCTTTTGTTTATATCTACTATCCTCCCTTAAAATCTCGTAATAACTTAAATGGAAACTCTATAAACACCTTATAGAAAGCCGTCGCGCTAAGGCAGAAAGGTCCCTCTAATAGCGAGAGATTGCGATAATACAAACCTCTGGGTAAGATGGCTGAATAAGCCCTAATACCTAGATGCACTAAGAGCTTAAAGACTTTTGTATACCTACGGTTACTAGCAACGCTAAGGAAAACGTAGACACCCTCTATAACGGTTATAATACTGCTAGAAAGCAGTCGGAACCCCTTTGGCCCCACTTAGGCTAATTAGAAGATTAAGCGCTAGAGGCAACTTTAAGATCTTCCCCTAAATTAAAAATACTAAAGGAATATACTAATGCGCCTAACTAGGGACCTAACCAGAACTCTTCCGGAAGACCACCGGCCCATAATTAGTATAGTGGTGATATATAGACTGCTTATAAGCTAAGCAGGCCTACTCCTTTAGGTAATCTAACCTAACTACTAACTTAAGACTTAAGCCTTATAGGGAAACCTATATTAGCTACTAGTACTAATACTACCTCTATAGCTGGAGCTTCCCTAGGTCTAAGGTTAGAAAGTTAAGAGCCCTACACCGATTTTCTCTAAGGAGGATATTAGGAAGCTACCGTAAGGCTCTTGGAAGCTATATAGGAAGGAGCCACTAATAAATATATTAGAAACCTCTAGGGGTAGGTCTAGATCTAGTAGAGCTTAATCTAGGCTAGATAAAATCTTTTATAACCTAGTTAAGGCCAAGGGCCTTCTAGGGGCTACTTAGTACCTACCTAAGGAGGTATAGAAGACTTAGAGAGGTATCTATACAGCGAACGGAAAAAGGATATAGACTAACTGGCTAAGGCCTTTAGCAATCTAGGACTCCGCCATAGACCCAACGCCCAACAGCTAGACGACTGGGTTTGTAAAGTAGATAACTTCTTTAAGATGATAATAATATAAAACAATACTAAAGAGCATACTTAATAGATTATTAGCAAGATTAAAGACCAATCCCTAAACCAGATTGCACTTAATTAGCTTAATAAAGAGCAAATTACTATATAGCCGTAGCTATAAACCTTCTTAAAGAAATAGACTTAAGATCTGTATGTTATATAATATAATAATATAGAACTATTCTGGAATGGGACACAGCTTAACCGCTATAATTTCCACTAATTTATAAACTTCGTGGAAACTTGTGCTTAATTAATAGATCCAGAGCCCTTTAAAAACAATGACGGTAGCATCTATAAAAAGGAGAAGATTGGATTTATTTAGGCTAGAATTAAGCTAGTAATTTATAACAAAATAAAGCGCGTGGGAGCCCTATCGCGGATTACTATATATGCGGATTTTAAATGAGCGGTTCTAAACGCTGAGGATGTAGTAAGGAACTAAACCTCTTTTAGTAAGAAGCTGGGGGGTAACTAGAAGCGCGGGCACTCTAGTAGCAACGTAGGGTAGACCCAAGCTCTAAAGAAGCCGTTTTTAAAGAGAAATCTGGAATAGTTAAAGTTAGGGACCTTAAGTAATAGAAAAGACTTCTAGGGCTAACCTAATACCCGTTCGGCATCCTTACGGGAACACTCTAAAAAGTTAAGAGAAAACTTCTTTGGAGGAAAACCTAATTAGAAAAATAAGCAGGGTAATAACTGCACTAATAATAAAAAAAAAAAGCCCTAGTTGCGGACCTCTTCCGGCTATAACTAGGGCAAGATACAGAAGGAGAGACTCTCTATATTACTATTAAGCTAGAAATAGTACTCCCTATAGGCGAGGTACATTAGTTCTAAGCACTATATAATAGCGGCGCCAAAATCAATCTTATATAATATAATTTAGTAAAAGAGCATAAGCTTATCCTATTGCTAAGATGGCGGAAACCTACTATAGGGTTCCTAGATAAGCATTAAATTAAACTATATAGTACCCATAAGCTTATGGTGTTAGTGGCCGATATATATAACCGCATTAAGGTGGTTGACCCGCAACCCTTCTAGGTGGCTAACTTTATAGGCTACAACCTTATTCTTAGATATTCTTGGCTTGTGAAAGCAGATTTTAAGATACGCTTTAAAACAGGAGCCTTTAAATAGTGGAATAATAAAGAATTAAAAGGGCGTATTTTACTAATAAGCTTAAAAGATATCCTAGAGGATATAGCTCTAGGAGAAATAGTATACGCTTTACACCCAAAGGAGTATTAGATCTAACCCCTATTCTATAGCAAAATAGGTATAGAGCCTAGTATAGGCGATAGCCCTTCTATAATGGATACCCTACGGGGAACTGCCGGATAGATCGCAAAGATACTGCAGGGAGGCGGCGATCTTAAAGATCTTATAAGATACTTCTACCGCTATAGGTTACTCTGGCTTAAGTAATACATAGAGAGTATGCTATAACACCTTAAACGCTATATTAAAGAGTTCCCTACCCTCTACTAGCTACCGCATAAAACTATTTAATGTATAGTAGCAACTATGTACGAACAGCCACTATAGCGCGCGACGCTGCCTATAAGCGTCCTAAGGGACCTCCGGGACCTACCTGACAATAACATAGAGGATAAACGCGACCCCAATTTATTAAATATCCCAGTAGGCCTAAGGGACTTACTAAGGGTATTTTTAGGTAGGTAAGTAAAAGTCCTTTAGCGGAACTTGGAATATAATTATATAATTAATCTAAAAGAAGGTAAATAACTACTAAACCTTCCTATCTATAACCTCTCTTATAAAGAGCTTGAGATCCTACGGGAGTACTTTAATGGCTTATTAGAAAAGGGATAAATACGGCCTAGTAAGTTACTAGTAGGCGCGCCAATCCTCTTTATCCTAAAACTAGATAAAACTATAAGGCTATACATAGACTATTGTGGTCTTAATAAAATTATAATTAAGAACCGTTACCCACTACCACTGGTTAGTAAAATGCTGGATTAACTATCTAGGGTAAAAATCTTTATAAAGCTAGATCTACAAGACGCCTATTATAGGCTCCGTATTAAAGAAGGGGATAAGTAAAGGACTGCTTTTAAAACCTAATATGGCTACTTTAAGTATATGGTAATGCCTTTTAGGCTAGCTAATGCGCCTATAATATTTTAATTGTATATTTATAGAGCCTTAGGGGGACTAGTTAACCGTATATATATTATCTATCTAGATAATATTCTAATTTACTTAGAAGATAAGGATTAGCACAAGTAACACGTCCATAAAGTACTGGAACGCTTAGATAATTGGGGCCTCTATACTAAGGTATTAAAGTATATCTTTAACACCAAGCAGGTTAAGTTCCTGGGTTATATTATAACGCCTATAGGTATAGTTATAGACCTAGTATAAGTGTAGATAATCTAAGAGTGGCTAGAGCTAGAGAGCTACTAGGATATTTAAGTATTTCTAGGCTTTGCCAATTTTTATAGGCGCTTTATCTATAACTACTTAGATATTGCCTAACACCTATTTAACTATATTACTAAAGCTTCCTAAGACCTAGTCTAAGAAGTAAAAAGCTTAAAGGCGGGAAAGAAGAAAACTAAAAAGGGACTAACTAAATAGTATAAACTATGGATATAGCCCGGAAAGGTCTAGGAAGCCTTTTAGGAACTATATATAAAGTTTATAGAAGCTCTACTATTACGGCATTTTAACCTAGATTAGCCACTAATAATGGTTACTAATATATTAAATTTTGCCTTTACTAGTATCCTACTGCAACCTAATAGGCATCTAGACGCTACCTAGCTCTACTAGAGACCGGTAGTATTCTACAGCAGAAAATTCCAGGGACCTAAAGTTAGGTATTATACCCACGATAAGAAACTGCTAGCTATAGTTAACTACTTTAAATAGTGGCGATACTACCTTAAGCATATAAGCTATACCACTTGTATACTCTCAGATTATTATAATCTACGCTACTTTATAACTATAAAGGAGCTTATACCTTAACAAGCCAGATAGGTAGAGGAGCTTATATAATTTAACTTTAAGATTAAATATAAACTAGGGGAAAATAACCCTGCTAACAAATCATTATGACGGCTAGATTATGCCAAAGGCTTTAAAACGGGAGAAGGAAAATAGATAATAGATATCTTACTCCCTATACGATAGAACAAGCTCTGGGTATAGAATGCTTAAGTATCTATAGCTCTATGCACTAAGTCTTAGGTGGTGTAAACCCTATTAGCTTCTACTAATGTTCTAGCTAGTACCCAGTCTGTGGCTGATGAGGGTCTAAATATACCTAGACAAGACGTCCCTAATATAAGTTTGGAACCTAGTAATATACTACTAATTACTAAGCTATCCCCTTAAACTAATAGTAAAGCTAAAGAGTAATTAGAACTTGGAGCCCTATAAAGACCAAAGGACTTTAACCTTGTAGCGGCCTTCCTAATATATGCGCACTAAGAAGTTGCAAGATCTATAGTACTATCTAGTCTTATACTTGGAGCAGTATAAGGCGAAACAGCTTTCACCCAAAAACTATCTAAAAGGTTAACAGATCTCATCTATAAAGTGCAACAGAGGGATGCCTCCTATACTATCTTTAATGCGGAAGTAGACCGGAAATGTGATGGAAAGAAAGCTAAAAGGTGCTAAAATTAGGAACTGGACCCAATGGGCCTACTATATAGAAATGGTAAGGTTTGGGTGCTATAAAAAGCAAATCTACGACAGAAAATTCTTATAAAGAATTATAATAATCCTTTAGGCGGCCACTATAATTAAGCTAAGACAGTGGAATTACTTTAATGCAAATACTATTAGCTAAAACTTAAGTAGGAAGTAAAGGAGTATATTAGCCACTGTGAGAAGTGTTAAGTATATAAAATCCGAAGGCACAAGCCATGGGGTCTACTTAAATTGGTTCCTCCCGCTAGTAAACTATGGCAACATTATACTATGGATTTTATTACGGATCTTCTGCTATTAAAGGATAAGTAAGGATAAATATACGATTTAGTCCTGGTACTTATTAATAGGGGTTTGAAGTATATCTAATACCTTCCTATTAATAAGATAATTAATATATAAGCGCTTACTAACCTAATTAAGGAGAAATGCTTTCTTAAAGTAGACTAGCCGCACTCTATTATTACTAATAGGGGCAGTATCTTTATAAGCCAGTACTGGTCAGATCTATGCTTTTATTTAAAGATAGACCACTATTATAGTACAGCTTTCCATTTATAAATAGACAGGTAAACGGAACGCTAGAACTAGGAATTAGAATCTTACTTGTAAATATATTTAAACTACTAGCAAAACAATTAGTATAAACTACTTCTATATGTGGAATACGCTTATAATTTAAAGCAATATATACTAATTTAGATTGCCTATGGCGTCTAACTATTTAGATTTAATGATGTACCTAGCAATTACTAGCTAAGGCTATATAATTAATTATAGGATCCTACTAGGAAGTTTAAGGACATCCACTGAAGAGTATAAGGATACCTCTAGGAATAAAAGGAGTAATAGAAGCATGTAAAGCAGAGCCTTTAAAATGCCCAAAAGCAGTAGAGACTCTAGTATAACCACAAATACTAGGATAAGCATTTTAGAGTAGGCGACGAGGTTCTATTACATTTAACAAATATTAAGACCTGTCGACTATTAAAGAAGCTTAATGTAAGATACCTAGGTCCCTTCTAAGTTAAGGAATAAATTAGTAAGCTAGCCTACTATCTCCAGCTACCCCTATCTATGGCCTATATGCATCTAGTATTTTACATAAATTTACTAGAGCTATGGTATAGACCACCACCAGAAAAGAACTTCCGTCTAGGCCCAATTAAACACCCTAAATTGGTGGGCGAGCGGTATAAGGTTAAAGCTATACTATACTATAAGTCTGTTAAGAACAAACTTTAATATAAAGTTAAATAGCTAGGCTGGCCTACTAAAGACTCTATATAGGAACCAGAGGATTACCTTAATTATTGTAAAGATATTTTAAAAGAATATTAGGACCAAGGTCTATAATCTATAAATTACAGAAAGCGCTCTAATACTATAGTATTATTACAACCTATAAAGAAAGCTCGTGGTAGGCTAAGAGAGGCCCTAAAGAGTAAATAGGTTAAATTAGATATAAAATAAACAAGCTCCGGAAACTATAAGGATTAATTAGGGCTACGGGCTAAGGTAGAATAGGTCCTTAGCCTTTTTACATATATAGTATAGAATTAATAGGGTATTTTGCTAGAATTACATTCCTATTTATTAGTCAATATTAGGAATAGTGTTCCTATACCTTCCCGAATGCCTTATAAGGCCTTCCTGAGCACTAATTAAGATCCTTAAGTGCTACTATATACAAGAACCAATCCCAAATTCTATAAGTCTAAACTATAAATGCCTAATCTAAAAAGCCACTATGCCTTATCTTTAGGAGTAGGATCAGTATCTATCGGCCCTCTAAGTAATGGCTAACGGAAATAAGATCCCTTTATAAGTATATAAGTAGGCATAAAAACAGGGGTAGGACGATGAGGTATAAATAGAGCAGAGATTCTTAAACGCTTAACACTAATATTAGGTCCAAACCAATACTAATAAAGCTCTTAAGGCGTCAGCTTATAGTTAATAAAGACATGCTTAAGCCTAGTGTAACGGAACCTTGTAGTAGTAACTACGGTGGGTCCTATTATTGGGCTAGGTATGTAGGTAAGAATAATTTAACAACGTAATAATAACTGGTGGAGTGGTTGCCCAATAGACTAACTCCAATTGTATTCTGAGATTTACTATAAGGAGAGAACTATCTACGGTAGGGACTAAGGTCCTTTAAATACACAACCGTACTCCTAAAAAATCCCCTCTTGTACGTAAGGTACGTGTTGTACATAAGGTACGTACGTTTACTACATTCCCTGCGTTCCTTACGTAGCATATTATATAACTTGGCTACTATACCTTATCACATGGTTCCACTGGATCTATTCTAGACCGTACCTATATTAACCAACTAGCTTCCTCCAACTCTTCTCCAAGTAGTTGTAATATTGTACTTAAAGCGTCCGTAATACTATCTCCCTCCTCTTTATCTTCGTCCTTAAAGATTCCTAATATCTCTAAGTTGTCTACTAGAGGTGTAATATCTGTTTAATTAGTCTAGTTAATATCCTTACTTATTATACCTAAGGCCTCCTCTTCTTTATACGCGCAATATTATACTCGTACTATTACTGCTATACTATTGCTAGGTAAGATAATGCTATCTCCGTGTTCTTATTGTGCGAAAGAGGGGCTAGTCTATATTGCGCTAGCGAGTCCTGCCGCCTAACAACTATCCTCTTATTTGGAGTGCACTAAAGCAAACATTTAATTGCTTTGTAACGTTTATTCTACTTTTAACGCTAAGTATACGCGTCCTATAACTCTTAATAGTCTTTAAGTTCCCTAAGTAACTTATTATAGGGTCTTGTGTTTAATCTACTGCTATAAAGCTTGATAGTGAACTCTCTACTACCTTAACTAAGCTAGAATATTCTTAAAACGCGGAACAGAAGGCTCTGGACGCTTAGATTGCGGCGTTTACCCAGCTACTTTGTCTTAAGAAGGTTCGTAAGAAGGTTTATTCTAAGGAGTGGAAACTCGTCTAATAGGGTCTGCTTAAGCTAGGTAATAAGAGGGTAGAGTTTCTAGAGAAGGAAACAACTCTAAATAACATAGTAGTTGCTCCTTATGGGTCCCCCTTAGGTAACTCGTCCTTTGGCGATTCTTTTTTAATACTCCCTAACCTACTTTCTTTTAATACTCCTTTACCTTTCCTATAGCGTTCTTTAGGTTGCTTAGTGGTTCCTAGGTAGTCTCGCTATAGCCTGTCCACTTTACTTTATACCATATTTTATTATCTACATCCTTATAACTAATAATCTTTAAAACTTACCATTTGTTCTTTTCTTACCCTCTATATATATCTGCCTTATATACTAGTAGTTTAACGTTTCCGTATGCTGGTTCTAGCATTGCAATATATTATATAGGGTAGATTCTTATTTTGGCTAGTAGGTTTAACTTATATATAACTAATAAAATTCTTTGTATAATTTTAAAAGGTCTAAGTCTGACGTAGTCTAACTTCTTGCTTAGTCGTCAACTTTTAAAATTTTTGTGTAGTAGCTATACTTTATCTCCCTCCTTAAGATCTGGTCCCTTAGATCTCTTAGCATTATAGTACCTTTTTATTTGTTCTTGTACTAGTTTAGCTATTTCTTTAAGGTCTATATAAAGATTTATTAACGGCTTTATTCTTTACTTGGCTATGCTACTTATCTTTTTTGCTTAACGTGGTAATAATAATGTTCTTAGTTCGTACCCGTAATTCGCCTTAAATGGTAACGTTCCCGTTCCTTCTTATAGTATTGCATTATATGTAAACTATATAACTAGTAATAACAATACCCAATTATTCTATATATGGTTGATATAGTGCCTTAGATACTACTCTAGTGTCTAGTTTAACCTTTCTGTTTGTCCGTCCGTCTGCGGATAGTACACTATAGATGTTGCTGCGCGAACTCCTTGTTCTGCCAAAAACACTTCCCAAAACGCTGCTATAAATCTTGGATCTCTATCCAATATAATCTTGCTTAGTGCTCTATATTTTATAAACACTTCCTTAATATAGATTCTAGCGACATCTTCTACTAATATCTCTTCTATGCACGCTATAAAGTACCCCCACTTTATAAGCTTATCCACTATTACTAAAATCGCGTTATAATCTTGTCCTGTAATAGGATCTTTTAACTTTAGTAACTTAATAATAAAGTCCTATAATATAACTTCCTATAGTCTTTCTGGTATTTTAATAGGTTATAGCCCTCCGTACAGCTTATGCCTTATTAGTTTATTTCTCTGGCAATTTAGATATTCCTTTATAACTTGCCTTGCTAGTCCCCAGATTCCTTAAATAATATACTTTTCTTAAAGTCTTAATACTAGTCCTATAGACCTGTTATGTCCTTATATTATTCCCTTATGGAATTCTTTTATAAACTCTTCTGCAATTAACCTTAGAATATAAGTAGCTTTTCTGTTCTTATATTACTCTAAGTCTAGATTCTTAAGCTATACTTCTTAGATCCTCTGTGTCCAATTACTTTCTAGTAATTTATGGACTTAACTTTCCCGTATTACTGCTATCTTTAGATAATTATACCTAATTAATTTATCTTTGTCTTTTTATAATAATGCTCCTAATGGCTTTTTGTTACTTTATAGTTTAGCTTTTTTACTTAGAGTATCTGCTTGTGTATTATCTGTACCCTTGGTATACTAAATCTTAAAATGGTATTCTATAAGTATCTCCGCCCATCTAACCTGTCTTTAGTTAAGTTCCTTTGTTATTAGGAATCCTATAAGGTTCTTATAGTCTATCTTAACCATAAATGGTTTTTCTATGCCTTGTAAGAATGCTCTCTATTTTTTAAGTGCTGTAACTATGCCTAGTAACTCCTTGTTATAAATATTATAGTTTAACTCTGGTGGTGTTATCTTTTAACTATAGTATACTACTAGATGCTATGCGTTCTGGTGCTTTTATAGCAAATATACTCCTAGTATAAAATCTAATATATCTGTTTTAATAACTGTTTTTAACTTTAGTTAGTAGATCTTAAGGATTAGTTTCTAGGTAAACAACTCTTTAAGTTCCTTAAACAACTTCCTTTACTTTATTCCCTATATCCATTGTTGGGAATGAGGCAAGCGGTCGTCACGTAACGCCGCGGCACTAGCGTGGCGAGGAGTCTTAAGCTCCTCGCCCTTCCTTATTCTAAATATATTAAGCTTTTAACCAACATTACTGTAACCTACTTGAGTAGCCGTTATTGGTAAGTTACCCTGTGTGACTAATACTGATCAGTGGTTAAATACATAGTCAACTACAAAGCAGCTAGGTTTTTGAACAGAAGAGACAGTCTTATACAGGGGTGCTATATGCGCTTATATAGAATGGATCCCGGCGATACTGTGCTACCTTAGACTTACGGAAAACTAGTAATAGAAGTGTTACTAAGTACTAGGAGATACTAAGTTGCGTCTATTACGCAGAACAACCACGTTTACGAAGATTTGGTTGAGTACTTTAGGTCAAAAGTGTCACTAAACCTAAGGTCCTAAGTTAACGTCCAAAACGCGTTAAAACAACCATCTTAATACCTTTGGTATACCTTCGCAGACCATAGGATCACGATTACTACCTAACTATACATTAAACAACCTTTATTTCCCTTAATTTTTATTAAAACGCGTTAAACAATCTTTAATAATAGCTATTATAGCGTTAACCTACCCAAAGAAGTACGAGGACGATATTAACCTAGAGATATAAAAAACCGCTATAATTAATCCTAAAGATGTTAATTAATAAGACTTAAACGGATTCTTATTACACCATATAGTATACTACAAAGACAGCGAATACAACGACACCATGCTATGGTACTATATAAAGGAGGACTTTATTAGATGGATAAAGGAAACATAGGCTCCTGCAAATAAGAATATTATATAGGACTTCCGTAACTTCCTACAGGAGAATAGAGTGTTTGTACCTATGGATAGGGGTGCTATTAGAGATAACATTTAGAAGCAAGTTATTAACGTAAAAGAAGAGCACGAATGGACTCTATAAGAGATTAAGCACTAACTACGCACTATAAGAAAGCTTAATTTACGATAGAACCCAAGTAATATACTATTAGAGACGCTTCTACCTCCATTTTTAACTCCCCTGTATTAACTAATTTAACCCGCAACTTTAACTACTGCCCTTTAGCAAGTATAAGATCCCCCTACTTCGCGATCTAACAGCTTTTAGACCCTACCAACTAGACCTACATCCCCACTGCAGCCTATAATGCAACTCCTACCTCCTCTATCTTAATCTTAAATTGGAGGCAGTTCAAAATTGCTTATAGAGCTTGCGAAGCTCTATTCAGACTAGGAGAAGAAGTTTAGTAGGGAATTATATAATATTCTTAATTCGAAACTACGCATCTTCTATAACTATTACTAGAAGGTAGGAATAGAGTCTAATAAATACCACAACGCCTATTCCGTTATGCTTAAGGGCCGAGCTAGTACCTTCTATTATAATTATTTGGCAGGAAAAGGATATGATTTTGACCGCATAATATATAAGTCAAGATGCCACTTTAAAATAGAAGAGAACAAGCAGCAGTATATATTAGAATGGAGAGAGACTACCTTTCTAAAGATTATTACTATAAACCTAGGTATCCCTTAGCTTGATTATCTTTAAAAGCTCTTTAATTAACTTTAGACGATTCAGCGTAGTTTATCCAAATTATATTAAGAGGATTTTAGCCTACATAATTAAGTTATTAGCGCATGCTAAGGCGTTAAAGAATGCAACCTTGCTCTCTTTAATCCTGCAAATACTTATAAAGGAGTATATGCTTAATTAAGATCTTCTATTAGCACCGCTCTACGCTTTTAAAAAGTATAGCAATTTAACACCTAACTCTAACCTACTTTGATCAACCCGCCTAACTAATACAATTATAACTGGACTGATTGAATATATAGTGGCCGTGGTAGGTAATACAGTAGAGGGTATAATTAACGACCATAAGGCAAAGGTGGAGGTCCTTATAGAGGTTCATTCCGAAGTGATTACTAGAAGAAGTGCTATATTTGTAAGAAACTAAATTGCTAGTTAACTAGGCATTCTCTTAATAAGCAAAAGGAGGCATATAATAAGTTTCGCCAGAGTGTAAGAAATGTTGGAAATTATAAGGTTATTATGGCCTACTTCTAAAGCTTCCTGGTTTAATATGAAGGCGTAGAGGATTTTAAGGGTAAGGCTAATAAGGCCGAACAGCTTCTTATAGATATGGAAATTAAGGACTACTTTCCTAACTAATACTTTACTAAGTATGGTGAGGTAGATAGCACACAAACTATTACTATTCTTAATAACTAATCCACGCTCTATGCTATCACGAAGTCAGACACCTTTAATGAGCCAAAGGAGAGTTCCATATTCTCCTTTAACAACAAATACTTGGCAAATGTCTTCTATGGTATTATGCTAGATACTAGGCCGCAGGAGTATCTATAATAGAAGAACCTTAAGTTCGAGCTCTTTAGTAGCTTAATAGCTCTGTTTAGATTAACCAATTAACGGCAGGCTAATATATAATTTGTTTTAGTAAGGGTACTGCAATCTCTTTTGGCACAATTAAGGTCAAAACCCCCTTAGGGTACATTACTTTCTATATTATTCCCGCGAACACCCCGTTTCTATTTTGTATTAGAGATATAGATAAATTAGGCGTTAAACTTAATAACCTTAAGAATATACTTATTTAGGGAGATAATTGGGTGCCTGTTATACACAAATAGGGTCACCCCTGGTTGCTCCTTTATTAACTAGAAAAGAGCGTTGCTTAAAGCTACTTAACTAAGTTAGAGCTATGTTAACTATACTATTATTTTAGCCACCTATCCGTTCACTAATTACTTAGGGTTCTTTAGCGAGCAGGCTATAAAGTTAAGGTTAAGGCAATTAAATATCTTATAAAGTACTACTATTACTGCTAAATAAACCAGAAGTCCCCTAGCCGATTTAAGTTTACCCTTAAAGATAACTATAACTTTAATGTCATAGGACGTAGGCAATGGCTACAGAGTATATGTATTTAAGGAGTCTACAAGACGTTACGCGATCGATTGTAAGGATTGAGGGTGTAGGAAGGTGATATACTACGCGTGGCTGACGTAAGCTGTATGCGAAGCGTACGCGAGGGCACGGGGTTCCGCTAGGGAGTCTCCTATGGAGGCTCCTGCGGCGGCGTTCCGTGACACTATCCCCCCTCTTATAGAGGTGGAGCTCCGGCGACGCTGTGGTTACTATATATATGTAGAAGGAACGCTTAAGGCATAGAGAAGGAAAAGAAATAACGCTAAAGGGGTTGGTGGTGTGGAGTTCTGCCGGCTCTAATTGTTAAATGGACTAATTAGGATTTTCTATCCCTGGGATGGAAAATCGCTATTAGCTTAGTAGAAGGCGGTAAGTTGAACTAATATCTTTACAGTCCGCAGCGTTATTGTGTAATAAGGCTTGGCACCCAAGAATTTAATTAATTAGATAACTTTAACCGGCGGTCGAAGTTCTTGGACATCTTAATGATTTTTCGGTTATGTAATGGCAATCTGCGGCAATCTGACGGCAATTTGCCCTTATATGGTAGTGTACAACGATTGAACTCTATGAGGGCTCCTATAGAGGATTAGGCACAAAATCTCTGCTTAGGCCCGGTTTCTGTGGATTTGTGTGGTGAAAGTCGCTGATTAGGTCCTTTGCATTTTTAAAGTCTTCCTATAGTTGCCATTCTGGCTGATCTATGTTAAATCCTGTGTAGATAGCTCTGTAGTAGAGCCGCCGTCCTCTGCCTTTGCTAAAGTATTTAGAGTTAATGATTTGTTTAATGGTCTACTTCTTGTGGTTCTCGTCTTTGTTCTTGTCTTGGATTAGTACTGGTAGGGGTTTAGGCTGTGTCTGTCCCAGTAAGGGGTTAGGCTGGTGAAGGTGTAGTAGCTATGGGTGAAATATAGGCTATATCCCGTGGGTGGCTAGGGCTGGCGGGAGCTCTAGCTTATATGCGGCTCCCCTATTAATGACTTGTTTAATCTAATAGGGGCCGAGGTTCTTATAATTAAGTGACTTTATAGGCCTCTGCGTAGAGATATTGTGTGTATTTAGCTATACCCAGTTGCCAATACATATCTCTGGTGGTGGCGTTCTATGACGGTTGGCGAAGTAGGCCTGCTTTGCTTAAGCCTAGGCCATTTCTCCCCTGTAGTAGTTGAGTAGATTTTTTATGTGGTCTGTATGCTGGTTGGTAAGTAGCATCTTAAGGCGTTTTCTGTATGGTAGTTTCTTATTAATAGGTTCTGGTGGCTCTATACCGGATTGGGGGTGATAACCCTTGTTTGTAAAGAATGGAGTAAGTCCTATAGTAGCTGAGATGTGGTTATTGGCTGTAAACTTGCCTAGTGGGAGGTGATCTACCTAGTTGTCCTGGCTGTAGGCAACGACCTGTTGTAAGTACGCCTTTATACTGGTGTTGGCGTTTTCTGGCTGTCCCGCAGTCTTGTAGTAGAAGGATATAGATATCTTGACGGAGATACTAAGACGTTGATAGATCCGTCTCTATAGGTTGGAGTTGAATTATGTGCCCTGGTTGGATGTAATGGAGTTAGGTATCCTATGTAGTTAGTAGACTTCGCGAAGAAAAGCGTCTGCGATGTTGTTGATGGCTATGCCTTTGGTTGGGACGTAGTGACGTTCCTTTATAAGTTGGTATATTATTATTAGGATGTTCTTGTAGGTATAACCGTGCCGTTTATAGGGTGGTAGGTTAGTAATAAAGTCTATAGCTATATCTGCCCACCGCCGTAT